>Ga0078972_1003405_pt1 | contig 47879 bp, 48 predicted proteins | sample YelNatPaOPGAMG01_FD_67568 | JGI IMG/M metagenome (GOLD analysis project Ga0078972, IMG submission 67568) | Hot spring thermophilic microbial communities from Obsidian Pool, Yellowstone National Park, USA - OP-RAMG-01 (SPADES assembly) (version 2) | ecosystem: Environmental > Aquatic > Thermal... | reverse complement strand
CGTCCCCGTACGTGATTACGTACTGCCTGTATCCCTGAATATCTACGGTCCCGCCGAACGTATCAAGCCCAGAATCGTTGAATATCTTGATAAGGCACTGGGAAGTGCCGTACGAATCTCAACAAATATCAGGAAGATTTTACACAATAACAGTTGAGTTTAGAATTAGGAGATGCTAAAAATGACTGAAGGTAAATACAGCAAATATGTAATCCGGGAACCACGGATGAGAGCGCCGCACGTGGAAATTACCGCCCCGATAGTGGCATTTAACCGGGGCAGAATGGATTTCCCTGAAGTCCCGTTTTCCATCAACTATGAGCTGATTGAAGTGCCCTTTGTGATAGAAAAGTCCGGGCATACCCATGATTGGGACCAGATTCTCTGCTTCATCGGAAGCGATCCCAAGAACTTTTTTGATTTCGGGGCTGAGATCGAGTTCTTTATCGGCGAGGAAGCCGAAAGATACTTCATCAACACCACCACCATCGTTTATATTCCCAGAGGCATGGTACACGGACCGCTGGAATTTAAAAAAATCCACAAACCCATTATTTTCAACAATATAGTCCTTTCCTCGCATTACGGCAGGGCAAAACAGTTTTAGTATACTTTTAATTTCAGGCAAGCCCGGCAAGATCGAAAAACGGGATGAAGGGGGTATCGACAATGGCAAACTTGAAGGCTGGTTTTATCGGCATCGGGAATATGGGTATGCCCATGGCAAAAAGCCTCTTACAAAACCACTTCGAGGTTACCGTTTTTGATATCAATCCGGCTGCTATGGCAGAGATAGCTAGGCTGGGAGCGAAAGTTGCGGCATCACCTGCAGAGCTCGCCCGGCAGAACCGGATCATCATCACCATGGTCAAGGATGAGACGCAGACCGACCGTATTATTTTCGGCGAGCAGGGACTCTGGGAAATGCTGCAGGAAGGAAGCACACTGATTCTCTCGAGTACTCTGAATCCGGATTATTGCCGCAATCTCTACCAAAAGGCGCGCGAAAAAGGTGTCAGCGTGATAGATGCACCTGTAACCGATCCGAGCGGGCCGGCACATGTTCTGGGCTGCCTGACCATTATGGTAGGAGGAGACAAAGAAGCTGTTGACGGGGTCTGGTCGGTTTTTCAGGCTATGGGAAAGAATATTTTCTACCTCGGCAGGATCGGCAACGGCCAGATTTGCAAGCTGGTTAACCAGATCAACGCTTTTAACATTGGGGTCGTCACACGGGAATCCCTCAACATGGGAGTAAAGGCGGGACTGGACCTGAAAACGATGGTGGAAGCCTTGAGCACCGGACTCGGCAGCACCCGCGGTCTCCAGAACATGGCGGAAATGCTCAGGTCACGGCAACCAGCAACGCAGGATAATTCCTCCCTGCAGAAACCAAAAGCTCCCCCTCAAGGGAAAATGGGAGTGCGCGACCGGTTGCTGGCATTAGAGCTGGCACAGACAGTCGGGGCACAGATGCCGGTGGCGCATTTTATCAACAGGCTTGAAGATGAATCGCTTTACGCAGATTACACCAAAGCATTAAGTGAATACCTGTCCTGATCAGCGTAATGAAAGGCAGATTTAAGTGATTGAGATAGAGGAGGTTAACCGATGAGCACCAGCAACCAGGGTATCTATGAAGTTTTAAGCCCATGGGCAGAGGCCGATCCGGTACCCATCCGCGGACTCACCGCGCCGCGGCTAAACGATCTTGAAGGTAAAAAAATAGGGCTGTATCGCAACGATAAACGTGCCGCCGGGCCGATCCTGAACGTCATTGAAAAGAAACTCAAAGAAAGATTCCCCGGTTTACAGGTAAGCTGGTACACCTCGCAGAAAACAGACGTGCCGGAGTTCGAGGACTGGCTTAAAAGCGTGGATGCAGTGGTGGCGGCGGTCGGCGACTGAGGGGGCTGTACAAAGTACCTTGTGTACGATGCAATCACCATGGAATCGAAGAATAAACCGGTCGCCGCCCTGATTAACCGTGACTTTACCCGGGTGGTCGAATCAACCGTGCACAGCAGGGGCATGCCGGGTCTCCGCACCGTTGTGGAAACCATCCCCTGTGAATGTTCGGTATTGGCTGAGATTGAAAAGGGTGTCTCCGCGGTAATGGATAACCTCATCGCCGCCCTGACCAGGCCCCTGACAGAGGAAGAAAAATCACCCAAGCCAAAAGAAGCGGAAAAACTCGCCAGGATCATCTTCAAGGGTACTCTCAATGAAATCGACCGCTTCTTTTACCGGAGGGGCTGGACTGATGGCTTGCCCGTTATGCCGCCGACCGAGGAAGCTGTGGCAGAGATGCTCACCGGTACCGATTTGCCGCCGGATTATCTGGTCGCCGAGATCGTACCACGCAACGGGAAAGCAACGGTTGAAAAAATCGCCATCAACGCCGTCATGGCAGGATGTTTGCCGACCTATATGCCGGTGTTGATTGCAGCTGTCCAGGCCTTAACCGATCTGGATACCTCTTTCGGCGTCTGGGGTGTTAGCACGGGCTCCTGGGCACCATTCTGGATTATCAACGGCCCGGTGCGCAAAGACCTGCATATCAATTCCGGCTCGGGAACTTTCAGCCCGGGAGATCGAGCCAATGCCGCCATCGGCAGGGCGATGGGACTGATCATCAAAAACATCGGTGGCATCCGGAAGGGCGTTGAAGATATGGGTTGCCTTGGCAATCCGGGCAAATACACGCTGGTTATGGCAGAAAACGAGGAGGAAAGCCCCTGGGAACCGCTCCACGTAGAGCTTGGATTCAACAGGGGAGACAGTACTATTGGCGTGGCTTTTCCCAACACATATACCCAGATGCAGCCGTACGGCACCGACGACCAGAGTATCCTGCGTACCCTCATGTACAATCTCCTGCCGGCAGTGAGGGGCGGGTATTCGCTGATACTCCCACCGGCGATTGCCAGAACCCTCGCGGCGAGCGGCTGGAGCAAACAGGACCTAAGAACATTCATTGCAGAAAACGGCCGGGCTGCCGCCTATGAGCTGGGCTCTTTCTGGGGACAGCGTGCTGGCGGGCTGTACCGCGAAAAGGTACCCATGATCGCCTCCGATTCCGTGTCTCTGCTAAGACCGGAGCTCACGCGAATCATCGTAGCCGGCGGACCGGGGGTATTTATGGGACAGCTAATCGGCTCCTGGGCAATTCCCACGCGGAAAACACTTAAAAAGATCGAATTGCCCAAAAACTGGGATACGCTGGTGAAAAAATACCGGGATATGGTGCCTGTTTACGCACGGTATTAATTCAATTTCATCAGAACGGAATAATCATCGAGGAGGATGCACATGGAGCTGGAAGGTAAGATTGCTCTGGTAACAGGTGCGGGTGGCGGCGGTGCCGGAGGAATGGGGAAAGGAATAGCTTTATGCCTGGCCCAGGCAGGAGCTGACGTTGCCGTAAATGACATTGATCAGAATGCCGCGGAAGATACTGCAGCCAGGATCAAAGCTCTGGGTCGCCGTTCAATTGTGGTTATCGCAGACGTTTCAAAAGAAGACCAGGCGATCAAAATGGTAGATATGGTGGTGCGGGAATGGGGAGGCATTGATATCCTAATTAATAACGTCGGACACGGTCTGCCCGTGCTGGTGGAAGATATGACCGCCGAAGAATGGCACTTTGTGCTGGCAAAAAATCTGGACGCTCCTTTTTACTGTTCCAGAGCAGTGATACCCATTATGAAAGCGAGGGGAGGAGGCAAGATTATCACAATAGCCTCCATGGCGGGGAAAACTGTCACTTCTCTGACCGGGGCTGCCTATACCGCCGCCAAAGCGGGAGTAATCGGCTTCACACGGCAGTTAGCCTGGGAAGTAGGCCCGTACCATATCAATGTTAACGCAATCTGTCCGGCCGGTGTTTTTTCCACCTACCGCCCTGCTCCGCAGGATGTGGTGGAAAATATGACTAAAAAGATTCCCATCCGTCAGGTCACCACCTCCGAAGACATCGGTTGGGCGGCTGTATTTCTCGCTTCCGATCGGGCAAGGACAATTACCGGCGCCACTCTTGATGTTGATGGCGGCATCACCAATTCAGCCGGCGACTGGGATACTTATGTCAGGGTAAGAAAGGAGTGGATCGCCAAAAACCGGAAATAAACCTGCCGATGATGCTATTAGATAAAAATCAGTGCTCAAACTGCCCTGCGTAAAATCCGGGTTTGTCAGGCTTTGTTCAACTGTATTCGTCGCAAAGCGTTTTTTTTATCTGCTGGAGAAGAAAGCGATGGTGATATTTGTGTAACCTTCAAAGAGATCGTCAGGCTTAATATCAATTGTGGCAATTCCCCTGTTAAATTTTACGCTGGATATCATGATAGTCTCTTTTTCAGTTTCAATCGCCTGTAATAACCAGCCATCTTCGGACATTACAGCGGAATAATAATCTGCCACTTCTTCAAGGTGTGACCGAGCGAGGTACTCAAGGTTTATATTATTCTGAGAAGAATCATAGCCGGTCATAATGGCACCGGGGAACCTTGGAAGGTCAGGAACATCTTGACCGGCAACATCCTGCGCGGGTAACTCTGCCTTTTTCACCTCTTCCTGAGGAAATTTTGAAATCAGCACATGGACAACAACCTTCGGGTCCCGCCCCATAGCGATCACCACTGTCTGTTGATCGCCTTTTTTAAAGGTCGCAACAGCGTGATCTTCCTGGAAATTGTCATTTAAAAAACTCCATCCCGCTTGCTCAAGGCTATGTTTAAAATCCATTAGTGCTCTTTCCAGCGTGCCTTGACCCTGATATACAGCTCCCAGCGCTCCATCTCTCAACTTTAAATCCTCAACCTTCTTCCACTGCGCGGGCAACTGCTCCAGATCAACACCGGGCTTTTGCAGGAAATAAAAAGTGCCGCTTGCAACTGCAATCAGGATGCAAGCTGCCCCTATTATAGTTAAGATTTTCCTTTTCTCGTTTAGCCCGATTTTCATTTGTTTTTTCCTGAATTGGACATAAATTACCGTTTATTGAATGGTAATCCTGAACAAGCCAGAATCCCTGTAGGCCAAATTTTCACCTTTGGCATTTATGGCAAAGACCCTGATCATGGCTGTATTCGATAGCATCTGAGGTACAACCCAGGAGTACATGCCGTCATTGGCTTCTTTTTCGGCAACAGTATAGAAAGACTTTCCCCCATCTGGACTAAAATAAATATTTATGCAGGCGATTCCTTCGCCGATTGCCTGCCAGATGATAGTATGGGAAGTGCCTCCGAGCCATGTTTCTCCTGCTTTCGGAGAACTGACAGTGACTTCTCTTTTAATAGTGGGAGTAACAATAGCAAAATTACCGTCTGATTCATCGGTTGAAATAATTTGTCTATCCTGATTTCGTCCAATAATCTTCAACCGGCAACTTACTGAAGGCATATCAGGTATGACCCAGGCATAAGACCCGTTATTTACTATATTCCGGGCGACTGATTTCCAGCTCCTCCCACCATCCGTGCTGAAATCAATATCTGCGGTGATAATTCCTGTACCGGCGGTACTCCACTGAATTCCAATTTCGGTACCCACCTTAAATGTCTCCCCGCCATTAGGGGTAATAATTCCAAGTACTGGAGCCGGCACAACTGTCGGAGTCACATTGGATATAGCAAGGCCGGTGACAAATGGAGTGAGTTCGCTCCACTCCGACCAGGCACCAAGGGCGTCCTGGTATCTCACCCTCCAGAAGTAGCGCGTGTTGCCCTCAAGCTCGGATCTGACACGGTGGTTGGTTATTCCTTCTGAAACCTGGTGGTAGATATTCAATAGTTGCGGTCTGCCGAGCACTTCCCCGAGCCAGTCTATTTCCCATTCAGAGGCAATGTGAGCATGTCTCTCCGGATCCGAGTAATCCGATGCTGTTAAAAGTGGTTTTACCGGTTCACCGGTAGCTTCATTTGCCGGCGAACGGTTTACGGGCTTTTGAGGAGGTCTGTCAGTGATGAAAAGAGTCGCCCTGCTCCATTCTGACCATAAACCCGTACTGTCCTGATACCTCACCTGCCACTTATAAAGAGCGCCAGAAGATAAAGGAGAAGTAACTTCCTGCAGAGTACGGGAGCCACCGTAAGTGTGAAAAACGATGTTATCTGAACTATCCAGGATCTTCCATTCCGAGTTCATTTGAGGACTTAAGTCTGGATCTGCGTATGTGGTGGTAGCATACAGGATCGGCGTCAATGTTACTCCGGTAACCATGTCTTCTATGGTACCAGGAAATACATTTCTGGGTCTCTGTGGCGGCTGTGGCACCAGATCGCGTGCAGGTACATAACAATAATCCACAGTAAACTCAACGCTACCCCGGCCACCGTGGGAAAGGCATCGATGGCTATCGGTGCCCAACGATAAAATGCGCTCACCTGAATGCCCGATTACAAACCATTCACTCCCCGTCCAGTGACTTATTTCACCAGTACGCAGATTTGCTTTAAGATGGAGCTTTCGGTTATCGTTGGGATCGATATCAAGGTTATGTGGCTTATACCAGGAGCCTGGCCAACCGCTGACACTGGTCGTCCATGCATCAATATCGTCATCATCCCAGAGAGCGAGAAGCATCTCAACCTCTTCGCTGTTTTTAATGACTTCTGAAGTATAAGGGAATGTCCATACGTCATATCCGAGGTAAGAGCCGGGCAAGACCTCATTCTCATCACCAAAATAGCCTGTAATGAAATCTTCATAACGCCAATCAGGTTTATCGGGATCAATTATAGTCAGGGAAACGAAAAGCTCGGCCTCTCCGACATCGTCGGGGCTATCCAGTGCAGCAGCTCTGTGTACTGTAAGCTTTATCGCAGAATATGGTTCAGTCTGCCAGTTCTGATGGAATTCGTAAAGTATTCCCGCAGTCAATTGCTGAGCCAGAGGTAACAGCACGGAATACACATCTCCATAAGCGCTTTCACGGTCATGAGCAAGACCCCACCAACTTGTAATATCATCCAGTTTTTCCTTTGAACTGGCAGCGGCCCTGCGTACGAAGTCCGAAGCTAAAGTATCCGGAAGATAGGTAGTTCTTGACGGATCACCTGGATATGCAGTGGCCGCAAAGTACCTCCCGCGTTCCATAACTTAATCAGCCGTGTTTTCGTACTCCTGGTGGAGGTCACAGATTCCATAACTATCTGCGGCATGATGAGGCACGGTTAAATCCTGTACCATGTGAATCGCTTTGCCCAGATAAAAATAGGCATCGTGAATATTCCCTTCTCGCATTGCTTTAACAGCGCTGGCATAGTACCAATCAGCCAATCTATCTGATGAGGGCTGAGGACCCCGCAGGGCAAATACTCTGTTTGAGTCTCCATCTCCCGGCACCAGGCTGGTCCGAATGTTGATAAAACCCAGATATCCCAGATATATCGATGTATCAGAACCGTGAAGTAAACCTATTTTGAGACCGGATTGGGCAGGATGTGCACCCGGGTTGTAATAATGAGTATTACCAGCAGCATTCCAGTTGGCAGCCTCAATCCCTGCAATATCAAGATATATTCGTCCGTACTCATCATCAGCTTGCCTTATACCTTCGAGCAAGGCATTCAGGTTGGCAGTATTGCTTACAGCAGCAGCAATCTCAGAATAGCCATCATTCGATAATATACGTATTGCCTGGCGTAAGATGAGCGCATGGGCATCTTCAGAACCCTGGTTGTAAGCACTTGCAGGAACTGGTTTGAAGATAAGGATGGTTAAAAGAGCCGGCAGTAGGATATATGTAAATTTCTTTATCACTAATTTCTTTTCCGTTATTTAATAACCTCTTATAAGAGGGTAAGCTAAATTTATGTCAATAATACTATTATCTGCCAGCTATATCAACAGTTTAATAATCTTCAATTTTGAGGATAAAAAAACCGGCATTACGTGATTCTTTTACCTGTTAATGCATGCAGGTAAATCGGTGTTAATAATTTTTCTGCATCTATGTTTCACAGGATAAGCACGTTGGCAAACACCTGCCAGGCAAGGAGGGATTTAGCCGTCAGGCTAAGAATAATATATACCTTCTCACCGAAGAGGTAATCTCGCCAGGGTCCAACCTGCCTGTATTGCAGAACCATGTTGATTGCAAAGCAGTTGAAGAAAATGAAAAGGGAAATGATAATTCCGTAAACGAATCCGGGCGGGGATGAACTCACACCCGGTGCAGCGACATAGATCGCGATTGCTATCCAGGGAATGATGCCGGCAAAGCAGCCAAACCAGAAAGGCAACCAGCCATGGTTGCCCGGTCTCTCATATTTTTCCTGAAGTGCCCCGAACAATATCATACAGGCATTAATGCCAAAGATGGAGAGTAATGCAGCTATATCGCTGATACCGCATATCTGGGCGATCAGGACAATCATAATGGAAGAGCTGAAAAAATACTCGATCCAGCGCCCGAAATTGCGACTCAGGAGTAAATTGCGCCTATACCAGGGGAAAATCCACGGAGAAGCGATGAGCAACAGAGCCAGAGCGGAGATGACCATGAAGGCGAAAACACCCCAGCCCGTTGGGATATCCCCGATATGATGGAGGGAAGCAGCGCTTCCAGGTGGTCCCTGGATGAATGTGGCGTTGACCGGCAGTGCAAAATCGCTGGTCAAGCCTGCTATCAATACAGCCTGCACCGCCAGAATAAACCCGACAACGACGTTCCATACTCTCAGTTTACCCAGCTTTTGTTCTGTAGCCAGGTCGGTTGCCATATCAATCCCTCCTGCTTAAATTAATTAATTGCTAATTAATCGCCAAAAGCTTCCCTGTTTTAGCACCAAGATTTCAAATTGAAACCTGTTTATTCTATTATTCAGCACTTTATTCATCGAAAGCCTGGCTAACCTTCCAAACCTTCCACACATTACCCACCAGGTCAGGATTTGGTTTCAACGTTGGTTTCCCGGGTTTCCAACCAGAAGGCATCGCTTCTGTTCCGTTCGAATTACGTACATGCTGAAAGGCTTGAATTTGCCTGATAGATTCAAAAACATTGCGACCAACGGGAGGGGTCAGAACTTCAAAACCCTGGATATTACCATCCGGATCAATTATAAACCTGCCTCTGGTTTCAACTCCTGCATCTTCATCGTATATACCATATAATTTCCCAATGCTACCATCCTGATCGGATAACATTGCGAAGGGAATATTTCTGTTAATCATTTTTGAAAGCTCATAATCATTCCACATTTTATGTACATATATACTATCAACGCTACAGGATAATACTTCCACTCCCATTGCCTGAAGCTCTGGATACTTTTCAGCAACTGCTGAAATTTCGGTTGCTCAAACGAATGTAAAATCACCCGGATAAAAACAAAGCAATACCCATCTACCTCTGTATTCAGAAAGGCTGATGTTCATGAACTTCCCATTGTAATATGCTGAAGCCGTAAAATCAGGAGCATTCTTCCCAACTTTGACCATCGTTCTTTTTACCTCCTTGATATTCGAATCACCTGTCATCCCGGTTTCAAAGACTGGCTTTTTTATCGGTGGTCGCTGACAACCTGGTTTAAATTCTTCAGGCATGTTTCACCATCCTTATTAAACTAAATTATAGATTTACTCAGATAATTCCCGGATGCAACCAAATTTCCTGTACATAATCAATAACGATAATTATTATTATACATCATAAAAGTCTATGCGATTGGAGGAATGCTGTTCCAAAGTAATTCGCTTGCCCAGAAAAAATTAAGGGGATACATGATGTATCCCCTGCTTGAAGATATTGTGGACAAAATACCTTCTTACTTGTAGAAACTTATGCAGATTGCAGTATTATAGCCTTTAAATTCATTCGTATCGCCAACGCAAGAGTATACGTATAGCCACTTTTCGTCCCGAAGGATTCATAATGGGTATCTTCCACCGTCTCGCTGGTTACGGTGGCATTCTTTAATACATCACGATAATAGGCAATTACTTTTGATGGACCAGCATCAGGATATGCTACCACGGTAAAACCTGCATCCACCTTGAGAGCCTGAGCGACCTTGCTACCAGGATATACCGGGAAAATATCTTTTGGATAATCACCTGGCAAATTGGCTTGCATATTCAATACATCCTGTCCGATTTTGGGAGTGGTGCTGACAGGTGTTGTCGTGACAGGTGTGCTGGTGCTGGCTGGTGAACTTACTGAAGTTTTGGTAGGAGTAGTTGCAGCAGGAGAATTAACCGTCGTTTTAGCCGGGGCTGTCGTGGACACGGTCTCCTTGTTCCCACTGCAGGAAACAGCTACCAGAACCAATATGATTAGGCATCCGATTAACCAGAGTTTTTTCACCTGATAAATTCCTCCAGTCATAATAGTTTTTATTCCACCGGCGTTAATGAGATTTGAATCGCCATTTTCTCCGTACCACCGAGATTATTTTTGCTGATCATCACATTGAATTCATATCCTGATCTTACCCCTGAGAAAGTGATCATGTCGTTGAATGAGAATGTTTCGAAATCTTCTGCTTCCTGGAGACATTTCTGGTAATACTGCCTGATTTCGTCAGCAGTCCTGCTGGTTTTTAAAGTGATGTTAAAGCCGTCCCGTCCTCCTTCCCCGGGGATTTTCTCTGCAATGGCGATAGCGGCACCTTCAATAATAGGCACAATATCGCGGGGATATCCCTGTGGCAATTTCACTCCACCAGTAAGGTCAATTTCGACGTTTTCCAGGGTCTTAAGAGTATCACTCCAGGTTTCGAATAGTCGGTTAAGCTCCGCATATTCGGATTCATCATCCTGATCGCCCTTTTGATAGAGATCATTGAGAATTACCCCGATATCTCCAAGTAAAGTTTCTATCTGCTGGTTTAATTTCAACGCGGTTTGAATCTCCTGTTGATACGATTTTATTAGATCGTTTACCTCCTGAATACTGATATCGCCACTGCGACCGCTGTAAATGCGTAACTCGTTAACTACAGGTTGTAAAGCCTCATACACATCGGCATATTGTTGAAACAGGTTGACCAGATGCGGCTTTACCAGATTAAAGGAGTTCTTTAGATTTTTCTGCTCTGGTCCGGCGCCGCTATCCTCACTGGCTTCGATAACCACCCCTTCCAGGCTCCTCATCGCGCTATCTTCTGATCTTACTCCGGTCATATCTGCCATACCCTGCTTCAGTGTCACGATGTCATTCAATACCCGGGACTCATTTGACAGGGCATCGGCAGAATTGAGGGCACCCAGCACATCCTGTTTGCCGGTTGACATCACCGCCTGGGAAATGGCGTTGAGATCGTTTGCCGCCGACGCTACAGCCTGCATTCCATCGGCAAATCTGGCTGTTTCTTTCCACGCGGGTGGCAAATTGGCAGCCATTGACCCAAAGGAACCGGCGGCTGTCACCTCTGCCTCAAGCCTTTTAATTTCCTTCATCGCATCGGCATAACTGATCTTGTAATAGTCATATGAAAAATTTCCTGAGGGAATCCAGACCCGGTCGGTAGCCTCGTAAGCCCATGTTTGGTTGGCGTTATACGTATTGTTTCCGCTGATGTTGCTCAATGCCGGAACCTGATCCAGATCGGTATTTTTTGGATATTCCTCAGGTGGCCACATTCTGACATCTCCCCGCCGTTCAGTGCCAGCGATGGACGTGTATGAAACCCAGTCTCTCTGGCGAGGGACGGGATATGTAAAAATAACACTCCTCTGGTTATCAATTCTCACCGGATTAGCGCCGAAATTGATGGTATATTGATCGGTAAGCGGCATCTCAGCAGAAGCAACTGCGCTTTCAAGGTTTTTACGCCAGAGTAAACCGGTGCCATAAAATTCATACAGCTCACCTGAATGTGTCACATCGGCTTCACCAATATTGTTCCCTTCAGGATCATTGACGATTATATGATGCAAGCCTGTGCATGACATGTATCTGACGATGATATAACTCTTCTGGGTATTATGATCGTAAACCAAGATCTCATCCGTCGATAGCGTCGTATCACCGTAACCTGATGAACCGTCCGACCACTTTGAAGTCCACTTTTGATTCTCGAAGATAGTAACTCTGCCCTGGTAAAACGTATAATTCTGGAGTAATTTTCCCTTCAGAGACTCTCTTTCTTCTGCGGTCAGGGTTTCTCTGCTGACTGCCTCCAGAAGATCGTCCTCATCCAGGCTATCTACAGTGGCTAAGGCTAATGGTGGTTTTCCCGGTTTGGAAAAGAAGCATCCTGAGACACATGTTAACAATAAGAGCAGGCCAAGGAACAAACTGATGAAAGTAACCAAAGAGGATCGATATGCCTTCAATTACTCAGTCTTTTTGGATTCTAATAAAAAATCACCTTTGATATTATATCGAAAAGCTAAGGTAGGTTCAAATAATTCCCGAGCAATCCGTGTTGACTCAGAGGCAATCTTCCATTAACATACTAATAAATCCTCCGTAACTCATTTCCATGACAATCCGGTAAACCAGAAGAAGAGATTCCTGCACAGGAAAAGGACGGGTAAAATGGCTCTGAAATTTAGAGTCTTCCTTCACAGTTACCTGGGATTTAACAGTAATTCCACCCTGATTTACGGAGAAAAAGACGCAATTTTAATCGATGCCTCCCAGCGCCTCAGCGATACCCACCGCATGGTGGCGGAAATTATCCCCATGCGCAGAAATCTTACCCACATATACGTCTCACATTTCCATCCAGATCACCATTTCGGTTTACAGGTTTTAAAATATGCTTTTCCAAAAGCCAGGATTGTAGCGTTACCGAGCGTGGTAAAAGATATCATAGCCACATCAAGCGATAAGATAGAATTATGGGCGATTGATCGCTTTGGACCCGATGACATTCCACGCCAGACTACCATTCCGGAGCCTCTGGATGAACCCCGCATGGAACTGGAAGGCGAGGAAATCCTGGTCTCCGATAACTGGGAAGGTGATAGTGTTAATAACTCTGTAGTCTGGATTCCCTCTATCAGGGTCGTCTGTGCTACAGACGTGGCTTTCCACGACTGCCATTTGTGGCCGATTGAAAGCAATGTCGCCCGGCGAGTCAGGTGGCGAGCCTCAATTGCAAAACTGAAAGAATTCGGAGCGAGAATAGTAATCCCGGGACATTGCGATGAAGCCAAGATACACCTCATGGAAGAGGTCCAGGAGAACAAATCGCTTAGCTATACAGAGTGCATTGATTGGTCACTCCAGTATCTTGATAACTATGAAGAAGTTTATAATACTGCCAGAACCGGTGCGGAAATGGTCGAGGCAATGAACCGGCTGTATCCGAATGTAAAAGCAGAAGACTTCGCCATCCACTGGCAGGCCAGATTGCTGTTCCCGCGCAGCAGTCCCGACTGGCTGACACCTCTACCGGGTAAACCGGGGAAAATTTTCCTGAATCCGAGAGGCGAGTATGATGGTGATCCGCCCCGTGAATAAAGGGGGCCATGCCAGCTCCACCCTGCCAAAACTATTGACTTTTCATCCTGATAAAGTTTATGGTAGAGGTAAGTCTTTCAGGATCTATACCGGTGGCATCCAGGAATAAGCCTGAAAATCAAAAATTCAAGGAGCAGGAAAAAATGGCTGAAAATTTACAGGCAATCAATCCTTCCATGAAAGTTGAATGGGCAAAACTTACCCCTGCGCAGAAGCGGGCAGCCCGTTTCAATCTGTTGCTGGCTGCGGCAGAAAAGATTAACTTTATCAGCGCGGAAGCCAGGGAAGCCTATTTTACCCGTTTAAAACGGCAAATAAACGCCTACAACGTCGAGGAACCCGACCGGGTACCCGTCTCCATCAACCTCGATGCCAAGCCGATGTATGAGTTTGGATTGGATTATAATACCGGAATTCATAATTACGATCTGATGCGGCAGGCTTACCATGCTTTTAATGAGAAATATGCGGCTGAACTTGAAACATACGTCAGTCCTCCAATTATGTTCCCGGCTAAAGCCTATGAAATACTCGATTATAAACAGTATGCCTGGCCGGGACATGGTCTCGCCCCAAACGGTGAAGGCTATCAGTTTGTGGAAGGCGAGTATATGAAAGCCGATGAGTACGATGACTTTATTCGGGACCCTTCCGATTTCTGGATCAGGGTATTCCTTCCGCGGGCTTTTGGAGCTTTTGAACCTTTGAGAATGTTCGGTTCAGCAACTACGATTATTGAGTCGATTGCTGGAGTTGCCATGCTACCTTTATCCACCCCTCAGGTACAGGAAACACTGCAAAAACTGCAGGAAGCCGGTAAAGAATTGGGCAAAATGATGGCACTGGTCATGGAATTTGCCCAGCATGGAGCTTCGCTGGGATATCCGGGGTTTTCTTTCGCTTTTGGGAAAGCACCCTTCGATACACTCGGCGATACGCTGCGGGGAACGCAGGGAATCATGAAGGATATGTACCGGCAGCCGGAGAAGCTTCTTAAAGCCATCGATATGGTAACGGATATCACCATCAACAATCTGATCACCCAGGCAAATGCGGGCGGATCCAACATCGCGATGTTCCCACTGCATAAAGGTGCTGATGGCTGGATGTCCCAGAAGCAGTTTGAAACCTTTTACTGGCCTTCTTTAAAGAAGGTAATCAATGCGCTGGTCAATGAAGGGATTCTGGTTATCTGCTTTGCTGAAGGCTCTTACAACACCCGGCTGGAGACAATTAACGAATTTCCTAAAGGGGCTGTTTGCTGGTATTTCGACCAGACGGATATGTCCAGAGCCAAGAAAATACTCGGAGACAAATGCTGCCTGATGGGCAACGTCCCCTCATCGCTGCTGATGACGGGCTCTCCCGCGGAGGTAAAAGCTTATTGCCGCAATCTGATCGAGGTTTGCGGGAAAGGCGGGGGTTATATTCTGGCTCCGGGCTCAGCCGGCATAGACCGTGCTAAAATAGAAAATCTGCGCGCCATGGTAGAAGCCGCCCGGGAATACGGCGTTTACCGGCACAGTTAGTGGACAGATACCTTTTTCTGATGTCAGAGGAATTCATTCTATTATCCCCTATTAATATCTTATTGCTCTGTTTTAGGGGATAGGGGAGGTAGTGCTCTCGAGAAGTGTATTCCACACTTGCTTTTTAACGGGCGGGTAAGGTTGTATCCGGTCTTCGGCCACTTGTCAAATCGCCGATCCATTTGCCGGTACACAAGGGTAAACTTAACCTCCCAACGAACGACCTTGCCAGCTACGTCTTTCATTTCTATAATATCGCATTATACTTTGAGTATGCGCTCTATCTGATAGAAAGTCAAAGTTATCTGATGAGGCAGTTGCTTGTCTCCCATAGACTGCTCAAATAGCCTGTAAAATTGACAACGAGCAAACATTGGTACCAGCATCAACAGAGCTGTTGGGATTGAGAGAGGTTATAAACGTGAAGATTAAGATTCTTCCAAAGACCAAATAATGTTATAATCCGAGTTGTCGCACAGAAAATTCATGGTACGCAGGCGTTATGGACTTGAATAGTATCATCAAGCTTGTCGTCAGCATCCTTGCCAGTCTCGCAGCTGGAGGTATCGGAAGTCTTTTCACGTTCAGGGCAATCCCAACCTGGTACACGAGCCTCAAGAAACCACGCTATACACCACCCAATCGCGCATTCGGTCCTGTCTGGACAACTTTATACATCCTGATGGGCGTATCAGTCTTTCTTGTATGGCAAAAGGGACTGACCACAAGCAGTACCCTAGTAGCTTTTGTTCTGTTCTGGATCCAGCTTGCGGTTAATGCAATCTGGTCAGTCATTTTCTTCGGGATGAAGTCAAAGGGCGGTGGGGTCATAACCATCATTGTCCTCTGGGTTCTTATTCTGGCAACAATGATTTCTTCTTTCAGAGTCTCTGGATGGACAGGCGGACTTTTGGTCCCTTACATCATATGGGTCAGCATTGCCTCATATTTGAACATTGGTGTCTGGCTGATGAACAAGTCCTCGAACAAATAAAAGCCGGTTAGCATCGTTTGCCCGAACGTTTATTTGATAAGAAGAGACTGATTCCAGCGGTGCAGCAATTATGCTTGCATTCCACCAGGTTACCAGGATTTATCTTAAAACTACAGCCAATGCTGACTGGCCATGAAATCAAAGAGAAGACCAATTAATGTGCCAATCAGGAAGATCGTCAAAATATAGGCTATAAAAAGCTTCTTTTTAAACAGTTTTGAAAGCAAGGATAGCTCGGGTATGCTTGCACCTGCCAATTTTCAAATGCCACTCAAAAGGATGAAAATATGGGTGCGTCGGCTGGCTAGTAACTCGAGAAAGGATGGTACCTTGAGCCCGAACCCGGATATAAGTGGCGGAACTTTGGTACCACGAATTGCGGCCTCCGACTATGTCGAATACCACGCAAAGCAACTTCTTTAAGTAACGATCGTCTTTTAGCCCATAGCCTGTTTCAGGAGGTTGACATGGAAGTTGCTCGTCATCAACGCCGATTTGTGTCATATTTTTAACGGCCTCGAAATCTTCGCTGTCCAGCTTCCTGGCGCGCTCTGCCTGTCTCCGGGACGACGTGGCAGTCCACATAAGGCGGTGGAGCCCCAGCACGGACCTGTCCAGGTGAAAGAAAGGAAAGGTTTATTGAGTTTGACACCATAGTGACCGCTGGTTATGAGCCTGGATACGGACTCTATAGAGAGCTTGAGGGCAAAGTCCCCAGGTTCTATCCTGTCGGCGATGCCAGAAGAGTCATGTGCAATTCATTGGCAAAGTCCACGGATCATGGAGATTTGCGCTCAAGTTCTAGTTCTCTATCGCCGTCACCCTGCGAATGTTATACAGCTTCCCTGCCAGCGGTTCCTGTGTCGCTCTCGAACAGCTTCAGAATATCGTCCACGGCGAGGTGGGACTTAACGTTCGCCCCTGCCAGATGCTGGCTCAAATGCGCTTCGCATCCGTGGCAGATGAATGTCACGTTGTCGGTCCCTGTCTCTAAAATCTGCTCCATCTTTCTTTGCGTTGCTTCGCTGACCCCCGATTTGTCATCGGTACCACGCAGATAGCAGGCAAAACCGCAGCACAGAGGCTCGTGCCTGTTATTTCTCAGCTCCACCACCCTCATCCCCGCCGCTTCGTATAGTCCCCGCACCGCTTCTGCAAAATGATCCCCCAACTCACCGGAATGGCAGGAGTCGGAAATCACTACGTCCCCTGTCACCTTCCTTGAGATTTGCAGCCCCCCTTTTTGATATTGCTCCCACAGCCACTCAAACAGCGATATAATCTCGAACGGCAACCTGAGACCGTGGCAGTTCGGCCAGATGTTACCAAAATAGTTGGCGCAGGAAGGGCAGTAACATACCATTCGGTCTCCCTTCAGCGAAGACAGCCGGTTGAATGCTTTGTCTGCTATCTCGCGAAATGCCTGGTAGTTGCCGAAACGGTAGGGAATGTCCCCGCAGCAGATGTCCCGAGGCCCGTACTTGGGCAGGCTTTGCAATACCTTCGACTGCTCGATACCAAGCGGAGCGTTCCGATAATAGCAGCCGATGAACAGGACGTCCTTTGCTCGGCCGGGGAGTTCGCTCCACTTTCTCAAAACAGCCTTTTCTGCATCGGAAGCTTTCTGGTATCGCTCGTTGAAATAGCCGGGCTGGTTTCTGCCTTCCACCATATAGGCTGCAAACGGCAATAGCCCGGTGCCGTTCTTGCGATTGCGCTCAACCATTCGCTCCATAATAAGGTTGTACGGTTTCAAACCACCGGGGCAAAAGTGATTGCAGCTAAAACAGAAGGTGCACTCGTTTAGCACCCGCCGGGTGTCCTCACCGGTGATCAGTCTGCTGATTTCCGCCTCCGCCTCTTCCTTCTCCATCTTCATCACCGGGCATTTGCGAAGACAGGTCCCGCACCTGAGACACTCATTATACGTGGCCCCCGCAGGAATAAACCCATCGAGATAAGTTGTGCTGACCATTTCACCCTCGAGTTTGCACGCTTCCGCTTCGTCGCCTGGGGCAGCGAAGAGCTTCCTCGTTTTCCCCTGGCTCTTCCGGTAGCGCCGTTTACCCAATTATACGCTGAAGAGTTCAGAAAGCCAATGCTCCAAAACTACCACTTTAGCTTCCGATATAATAAGGTTGCTTTCCGGTGAGTCAGTAAACAAGGAACAACCACAACACCTGGTCAAAGCCGATTTTGAGCTGGCGCTACAGCTCGCTTCAGAGCCAGACTATCTCTTTGAGAACAGAAACTCCGATGAGAAACGTTTGCTGTGTGATCTCATCTTTAAGCGCCTGAAGGTAAAAGAGGGTAAAATCGTTGGGGTGGACTATAACTCACCGTTCGGCTTTATTGCCGCTCAAGCCAAAGGTTCGGGAACTGTTACCTATGGTGGAGCCGACGGGATTCGAACCCGTTACCTTTACACTGCCAGTGTAACGTTCTCCCAAGTGAACTACGGCCCCATCACACCTCATATAATTTACCAGAAAACAAGCTGAAAGGCAAGCCAGTTGCATTGCAGTATGTTACGGAAACGGAACAAAAACGAAGTTATTAGCTTCCTTAATGGCACTGATTTTGACCATACTTTATCAGCGTTTTTAAAAGCTCCCACCTCAGTTCAATTTCCCGTTTTAATTCCTCTATCTGATCAGAAGTTAAAGCACTGAACCTGCCCTGGAGTCTGATGAAATTTTCCAGCGGCAGACCCCGCGACTCTCTGTTCAGTCGGATATAAATGCCGTTTTCGACCTCGTACAAAGGGAAGAACCCGGTTTCAACCGCCAGCCTGGCGACTTCGATAGTTTTCTCCGCCCGGTACAGCCAGCCGGTGGGGCAGGGCGCCAGGATATGGAAAAACCTGAATCCGCGCAATTCCATCGCCCTTTTTACTTTCTCCATCAGATCATCGGGAAACGCGATGCTGGCGGTTGCCGAATATGGAATAGCATGGGCAGCCATGATCTGCATGATATCCTTTTTCCTTTCGAGCTTGGTGGTTGGTGCGGGGCTGGTGGATGTCCGCGCACCACGGGGAGTAGCTGAACTTCGCTGATTGCCGGTATTCATATATCCTTCATTGTCGTAACAGACGTATATAATATCTTCATTCCTTTCTGCTGCACCCGAAAGTCCAGCCAGCCCGATATCGAAAGTGGCTCCATCACCGGTCCAGGCGATTACGGTTGTTTCCGTATCGCCACGCACTCGCAAAGCTGTACTGAGCCCGCCAGCCAGAACCGGCGCCGTCATAAAAGGAGTTGCCAGCGCACGGATGGAAGGAGGCAGACTGGGAGCTGGGGCATTGATGTTGGCGCCAGCACAACCCGGAGGCATCACAAGAATAATTTTTTCTCCCGCTGCCTTCAGGAAATAACGCATCGCCAGTATCTCTCCACAACCCGGACAGGCAGAGTGCCCACCCGGCGGTGGATTGAGGTACTCCGGTGATTCAGCGTATTTGAAGGGTTTTCCTATCATACTCATCGTACTGCCTCTTTTCAACCAGCCCCAACCAGATAATATCCTGATCCACTGGGTCGTTTTTCATCGTGAATTCAATAGCCTTTTTGATCAACTCTGGAGTTATATCTTCGCCTCCCAATCCTGCAACAAATCCATAGGTCGGGGGAGTAGTTTGCCCCGGCACGTTTAAAGCCCACCTGATCTCCTGATGCAGAATACCGCATTGACCCGGACTGAGGTCTCTTTCAATAATTGCGATCTTCTTACGCCCGGATAAAGTCTTGCGAATCAGGTGTTTCGGGAACGGACGGAACATCTTGATTTTGATAAGACCGATTTTATACCCCTCTTCCCTCATTCGATCTACCACAAACCGTGCCGTGCCCACCGCACTGCCACTGGTAACTGCAACCACGTCTGCATCATCCGCCCGGTATTCTTCCACCAGCGGATAACCTGTTCCAAACATCTGTTCAAATTCCCCGTTAATGCGCTCAGCCAGTTCAAAACTCATCTGATGCAGCCTGTGCAGTTCATACCGGTCTGCCATATAAGACCTGCGCACATAACCCTGCGGGCCGAACATGGCAGGAGCTTCTTTCATGAAGATTTTGTAGCTGTATCTCTGTGAGGATACTTCAGGATGATAGGGAGGTAAAAAGTGGTCTACCGCTTCCTGGTCACGTATCTCCACCGTTTCAGCGACGTAAGAAAGGTAAACTCCATCCAGGCAGACCATGACGGGTAATCCGACCGTTTCTGCCAGTTTATAAGCCTGGATTATTGTATCCAGCACTTCCTGATTGGACTCGCAGTAGAATTGCAGCCAGCCAGTATCCCGCTGGGACAGGCTATCCGTTTGCTCGGATGTCAGCTCCCAGGGTGCAGCCAGCGGACGGTTCACGTTGACCAGCACTATCGGAAGGCGCGCTCCCGCCGCCCAATGAAGTTGCTCGTGCATTACCGCGAGCCCCTGCGAAGAAGTGGCGGTGAAAACCCGGACACCGCCGGCGGAAGCGCCAATCACGTATCCTAGAGCAGCGACTTCCGATTCCACGTTGACGAATTTTCCCTTAAATAATCCCTGGGCCACAAATTCTGCAATCTGTTCTGGAATGCGGGATTGAGGCGTTATCGGGTAAGCACAGACCACCTCCGGTTTGCACAGCAAAGCACCATATGCGGCTGCTTCATTACCGGTAATTACCTTTATCATCTGCCTTTACCTCCCTGTGAAATTGCCGCCCGCGGACACTCATTAATGCATATCCCACAGACCTTACACTGCTGCCTGACAATCATAAAACCATTCCCGCCTTCTTTAAGCTTGATTGCCAGGTCCGGACAAAAGATATAGCAATTCTCACACAGGGTACAGCGACCGCAATGGAAACATCTGGCGGCTTCAGAAACTGCCTGCTCGCGGGAAAATCCTGATTCAACCTCCTGAAAGCCCTGCCGGTGGATATCAAGTCTTAACCTCGAAGATTTCTCTCCTGGTCGATGATCAAAATAAGCCAAAGTTAAATCACCGAATTCAACCACTTCATCCCGGTACTCATCTTCCTGAATACCCGATAGATAACGCTTCGCTGAGACTGACAACGGTTCGTGTCCGAAACAGGATTTTGTTTGCGCAAGTCTTTCACCTTTAAGATAGAGGTCAATACTGATGGCAGCTTTTTTACCATCTGCAATCGCTTCTACCACGGAATGTGAAAATCCACTCACGTCTCCACCAGCAAAGACGCCAGGTATCGCCGTTTCCATTGTCCAGCGGTTTACCTCAAGTGTTCTACCCGCTTTTAACCCGGTGCCGGAGAGAAAGGTTAAGTCGGGGACCTGACCGATCGCCACAATTACTGTATCCGCAGGCAGCACCTGCGTATCTTTTTCATCAAAGACTGGATTAAATTTCCCCTCATGATCATAGACAGAAGTACAGGTTATTAATTCGATGCCACTAACCCTCTTCCCGCTACCGATAAACATCTTCGTTCCCCGGGATGGTAAAACCCGAACCCCTTCTTCCTCTGCCTGTGCGATTCCTTCTGCGTAAGCGGGCATCTCACCCCGTTTTTCCAGGCAGACGATGGTGACATCCCGTGCCCCCAGTCTGATAGCACTCAGAGCAGCATCCACCGCCACATTGCCACCACCGACCACTACTACCCTGTCCCGGATAGCTGGCTTTCTGCCGCTCTTGAGCTGTTTCAAAAACTCGAGACCGCTCCAGACTCCTTCCAGTTCTTCACCGGCAACACCCAGCTTCAGGGATACATGCGCACCGGTCGCAATAAAGATCGCCTGATAGTTTGCCCTGATTTCTTCAAACGAGATATTCCTGCCTACAAAGGTGCTGGTTTTTATGTCAATCCCACTTTCCAGTACCCTGCGAACTTCCTCCCGCACTGTCGTGGAAGGCAACCTGAAAGCGGGAATACACCAGCGAGGGATGCCGCCTGGCTCGGAAGCGGATTCAAACAGAGTTACTCGATGTCCTGAAAGGGTGAGATAATATGCGCAGGTTAAACCCGCTGGTCCGGCGCCGATAATGGCTACATTTTTTCCCCTCGATAAACCAGGAGCCGATTTATCTTCCGATGATTTTTCGGCGTAATCAAATGCCGCTCTTTCCAGTAAACGAATCTGTATCCCTTCATCAAAATTATGACGGTTGCATTTTGCCTGGCAGGGATGATAGCATACCCTGCCACAGATGCCGGGGAAGGGATTTTCCTCTCTGATATTTCGTAAAGCTTCTTCAAACTGCCTGTTCTGGATATAGTATGCCGTCCTTTCAATATCCTCTCCGGCAGGGCAGGCGGCAGTGCAGGGAGGCAATTTTAACCGGTATTCGGGATAGTCTTCCAAAAGAGGAAAGGAGACTGTTTCAGCTATCGTTTCGCCTGCGGCGATAGGACTTTCTTTAATCAGCCGGTATGCTTCCCGGGCAACCTCGATATTCTTCTCAGGAGCAGGAATCTTGCCTTCTTTGAGTGCCATTTCAAGACATGCCAGCTTTAAAAGCGGCACCAGTGCGACCACGGCTCCCAGGATTGTGGTATTGATAATCGGGATTCCACTGGGAAGGACAAGCCCCTTTTCCAGAGCAATGCGACTGGCATCAAGCGTGACAATCAGGGAATCAGCCTGTATCGAGAACTCCTCTGCATGTTTACGGGTATTAATCAGTACCAGCGAACCCTTTTTCAATCTGGTTGAAAGCTGAGGATCCGCAGCCAGAGATTCATCCAGCAGGACAAGCAAATCGGCACGGTAAACTCTGGAATGTAACAGTATCTTCTCGTCAGCAATTCGGATGTAGCTCTCAACCCTGCCTCCCCTTCTTTCTGCACCATAGGAAGCAAAAGCCTGAGCCTGGCAGCCGCTTTTAGCGGCTGTATTGGCCAGCAGAGTAGCGGCTAAAACCGCTCCCTGTCCGCCTTTTCCCAGAATAATTATTTCATACACGCCAATCACCCTGGTAAGACCGCTTATCCGTCGCTGCTATTTCAGGAATTTCGATACCATAATCGCCAGTAAAAGAATATCTGCAATGATCTAAAGTTTAACGGCTTCATCTTAGTTTTCCCCACTTAATTTGTCAACGTAATCCCGCAGCAGGATGGTGATACAGGCCATTCTACTGTGTAGCCAGGTTCCGCATGGAAAGTCGGTAGAATATTAATTGTGGAATCTTTTCGGGGTAGCTGGAGGAGTAAAGATGAGAATCGTAATTTTCGAATTGGAAGAATGGGAAAGGGAAGCCTTTAAGGATCTGGAGAAAAAGCATCAGGTCATTTTAACTGATCAGGCTATTAAAAAAGAGATAAATTCCGCACATTTATCTGCAGAAATTATCTCAGCTTCTCTGGGCTCAGATATGAGCGCAGAATCACTTCAGCGTTTTAAACAATTGAAGCTCATTTGCACGCGCACAACGGGTTTTGATCATATCGACTTAAATTACTGCCAGCAAAAAAGCATTACAGTTTGCAATGTCCCGCATTATGCTGATTGCACAGTGGCCGAGCATGTGTTTGCCCTGATTCTGGCAATTAGCCATAAAATTGTTGACTCGGTTGAGAGGAACAGAGCAGGAAATTTTTCTTTGAAAGGCCTGCAGGGTTTCGATCTTAGAGGGAAAACTCTGGGAGTGATCGGCACTGGGGCGATAGGACGATGTGTGATCGAGATAGCCCGTGGTTTTAATATGAATATACTGGCCAGTGACATCAATCCGGATATGAACTTTGCATTGCAGATGGGTTTTCAATATGTAACAATGGAAGAATTATTGTCCCGGTCAGACATAATTACACTGCACGTACCCAGCACACCAGAAATCCGCAACCTGCTCTCAAAACAACAATTTACGCTGATGAAACGGGGTGCTGTGTTGATCAATACCGCCCGCGGAGATTTGATAGACATGCAGGCCCTCATTGAAGCCCTGACAAGTGGGGAAATAGCCACTGCCGGTCTGGATGTATTACCGGAAGAACCTGCTATACGGGAAGAAGCAGAACTTTTACGCTCTATTTTTACGCGGAAATACAGTCTGGAAATGCTACTGGCAGACCACGTTATAGCGCACCTGCCTAACGTAATTATCACACCTCATACTGCTTTTAACACACGGGAGGCTGTTGATCGCCTTTTACAAACAACCTTAAAGAACATTGAGTCCTTCATAGAAGGTAAGCCACAGAATGTTGTCACGGGTTATAAACCCGCATACATCAATCCCGTCTGATTCCCGGTTTACGAATGTATTGGAATGGGGAGCAAACGAGGTATAAATACTACTCGTTTGCTCCCCAACCTTATCCCGGTTCTCCCTCTGCCGAATTACATCATAAGAGAATTTTCAGGGCAGAGTAATCATCGCCTCAGCGGCTACTGGTGGACTCAAAGGGGTATTGTCATTATTTACCAGTTCAACCCTGAAGACATGTTCGCCCGAAGTCACTCCTGCCCATGTATATAGCGTATCGCTGGACTGGTAAACGTTTGTCGGAGATGGAGAAGGAGAAACCGTGGGAGATACAGTTTCAGCAGGAGCCCCGGTAGCAGTCGGAGAAGGAGTCGGCAGTGGATCCAGAGAATACTGGATATGCCCCTGACCGGCAACATTGCCTGTAGTCGGCGGAACCAGCGTCAAATTTTCCACTTCAATGGAGACCATCACATCGCTGACTGATCCCGTCTGACCTGGCGAAGATGTTGCAGTTGGTGAAGAAGCAGGCATTACCTGCACAGCCAGCAATTGGATATATGGTTCGGTAGTGGATGAAGGCACTGACACCGCAATTGTAGCCACTACAGGTGTGGCAAGTGGAGTGTGATCATTGTTTACCAGCTGGACGGAAAATGTATGATTGCCCGGTGCAACATTGCTCCAGGTGTAGGTGGTATCCATTACCGCAGCATAGGTTCCAGGTCCCGTCACAGCGGGTTGGCCAGGAGTGGTAGGAGGTTCAACATCCATATAATAATGAAGATGTCCTTCACCCGGAACGGCTGGTTGCCCCAGCTTATCAACCAGATTAAATCCGGCAACGTTAACAGTAATCGTTACATTAAAACCTCCGGCTGTTTCGGTTGGAGAAGGCGTACTGGTAGGTGAAGGGGTAGCAGTCTCCGTACCCGTGGGAGAAGGCGTAGAGGTTTCAGTAGGGGTACCTGAAGGGGTAGGAGAAGTTCCTGCCATAGCCAGAGATGCACTGATCCCTGAAATTGAAGGGGCCACTATCGGCGTGCTGGTTGGAGAAGGACTAGCTGTCCCGGTAGGAGTCGTGGTTGCCGTCCCTGTTGGAGTGGCTGTTTCAGTTGGAGAAACTGGTGGCACTGTAGCAGTTGGTGAAGTCGTTTCAGTAGGTGTAACAGTTTCGGTAGGTGTAACCGTCTCCGTGGGTGTTACCGTTTCAGTAGGTGTTACCGTTTCTGTGGGTGTTACCGTTTCAGTGGGTGTTGTTGTTTCAGTGGGATTTACAGTTGGCGTACCGGTTTCAGTTGGAGAAGCCGTTGGTGAGGTCTCTGCCGGAGTCGTCGGTAACGTGCCGGTGGGGGTTGTTTCAGTCGGCGTGGCTGTACCGGTAGCTGTAGTCTCTGTCGTCGTTGCCGGACAGGCGGTCAGTAAAAAAAGCATGGTCAGTGTCGCCAGTACAATCACCGGTAATATTTTCAACAGTTTAAAACGCTTGGCAGTCATATGTTGCATTACCTCCTTTCGCTTAATTAAAGTTAAGATTATTAGATCGATCGCCTTTTTTACGGCTACCAGAATGGCTCAACTCTTACATCCTTCAACCTCCCCGTTTTCAAAATAAACCATCTCCCCAGAGTTTAAGAGCTTCTCCAGGAATATCAGGCAATATTGCTATTCATACGGAATAGAATATTGCTCCCCGCACGCAACGAATTGTATTTTCTCAGATTTAAAAATCTGCCAGCTATTTTTATAATTGTAACTCCCCCTTTTAACCGTTCAATCAGTCTCATCATAGATTTTTCCATAGAAGTTTTTTGGAGCTTGCCGGTGCTATCAAACCACCAGCGGATACGCAATTTGAAAAACCGAACTCAATTAATCTATTACAGCCATTAGATGAAGAAATGCTTTTCTATACCGAATTTCATCTGCCATGCATCATGTTAAATAAATTCCATGGGCCGCCTAAGACATGGTTGAAAGGCAAATAGCATTCATTCCGCAGGAACTTTTACATTCTGAAGTAATTCGGCCGTTCAAGCTGAAAAATGAATATAAGCCCGATGCCGGCAGAACAAATTGCGCCAGCAGGAGCAAGTTACGGAGAAAAAGAAAGGCCGGGCAACCTTAATTTAACTGCCCGGCGCACATGGAATTATTCGCCTAAGTCAACAATCAGCCGGACGGCTTCTGATTTTTCCCCTGCAAGTTCATGAAAAGGCTCGTAATGGCCGAACCGTTTACATCCACCAGGTGTGTTCCACCATCCGCGATGAAAACGCCACCGGTTAAAAGGGAAGAATCATCGCTTGCCAGGAAATTGCAAATCGCTGCGATTTCTTCAGGAGTGCCCACCCTCCGGAGAGGCGAAAAGGAGGTAAATTTTTCCAGAACCCAGTCCACTTCTTTGTCCAGCATCCGGGCTAGCGGACGCATATTATTTTCCAATAAGGGAGTTTTGATGGCGCCCGGACAAATCACGTTGCAGCGTATATTGGCTGGCCCATATTCGACTGCAACCTGCTGAGTCAGTGAGATTAAACCACCTTTAGAAGAAGAATAAGAAGCTCTCCCTGCCATGTAACGCAACCCGGCTAACGAGGATATATTGATTATTGATCCTCCTCCGGCTTTAAGCATGTGCGGAATAGTCTTCTTGATCGTGAGAAAAGGACCAGTAAGGTTGACTTCGATAATTTTATGCCATAGATCCGGGTCAACTTTATCTCTACCTTCAAGTGGGTCAATCCCGTGGCTGTTTACCAGAACGTTGAGAGTCCCTCCGAAGGAAACCGCAATCTCAATCATCTGTTCAACATCGCGGATGCTGGTCACATCTCCTGCATAGCTCACCACCGAGCCGGCAGGCATGGACTTAACCAGCCTGTCGAGAGCTTCCTGCTGGCAATCAGTGGCGCAGACCAGAGCTCCTTCATTGACAAATCTGCTGACTATCGCCGCTCCAATCCCACCAGCTGCCCCGGTAATCAGTGCAACTTTTCCTTTCAACTGCATGGTGATACCTTCTTTCCTTAATTTAACCTGATATGATGTCCGCTTAGCCAGTCCGATTATATATTGATTCTGGAGAAAAGACAATCCAGATTCCGATTATCTTATGATGGTTGCGCACCCTGGCTGTAATTGTTACAATAAACTACGGTGAAAAACAAGCACTCAAAAAAGCAGCATTGCCCTTATTTTAAAAATCAGATCTGCGTTAATTTGCTTTAACGGTAGATTGAGATGAAGCTCTTCGCTTTTTGCGAGGGGCTTCTATTTTAACAGGAGAAAATCAGAATGGTTGAAAAATATACTCCCCGAGATATTGAGAAAAAATGGCAGCAAAAATGGGCTGAAGATAAACTTTACGAAACCAGAGAAGATAATTCAAAGACAAAATGGTATGCCCTGACCATGTTCCCCTATACTTCGGGAGATCTGCATATCGGTCACTGGTATGCAATGGCACCTTCTGATGTTCATGCCCGCTATAAACGGATGCAGGGTTATAATGTGCTCCATCCTATCGGCTTCGATTCTTTTGGACTTCCGGCAGAGAATGCGGCTATCAAGAGAGGCATTCACCCACATATCTGGACGATGAATAACATCGAAAATATGCGCCGCCAGCTCAAAAGCATGGGCGCCATGCATGACTGGAGTCGCGAGGTAATTACCTGCCTGCCGGAATATTATAAATGGACTCAATGGTTCTTCCTGCAGTTATATAAAGCAGGGCTTGCCTATCGTGCCAAAGCACCGGTAAACTGGTGTCCCAGTTGCCAGACCGTGCTAGCTAATGAGCAGGTTATTGAAGGCTTTTGCGAAAGGTGCGACTCCGCTGTCATCCGCCGAGACCTGGAACAGTGGTTTTTCCGCATCACAAAATATGCCGATGAATTGATGCGTCATGACGGACTGGACTGGCCGGAGAGAATCAAGATCATGCAGAGAAACTGGGTTGGCAGGAGCGAAGGGACGGAAATATCCTTCGTGCTGGATACGCCAGACATTCAAGAGAAGGAAATAAGGGTTTTTACCACTCGTCCAGACACAGTATTCGGTGTTACCTTCCTGGTGCTGGCACCGGAACATCCACTTGTAGATAGTTTGACCGCTCCGGATAAGAAGGGTGAAGTTGAGGAGTATATCCTGAAAGCCCGGCGCCAGAGTGAAATCGAACGTCTGTCCACTGAAAAAGAAAAGGACGGTGTTTTCATCGGTGCCTATGCAATCAACCGCCTGACCGGTGATAGAGTTCCCATCTGGATAGCCGATTATGTTCTGACCAGCTATGGAACGGGCGCGGTGATGGCAGTGCCGGCACATGATACAAGAGATTTTGCTTTCGCAAAAAAATATAACCTGCCGATTAAGGTAGTAATCGCGCCACCCGGCTGGCAGGGCGAAGAATTGAAAGAAGCCTACACGGAACCGGGCATCATGGTAAATTCCGGTCAATTCAACGGTCTGCCCAGTCAGGAGGGGATTAAAGCAGTAACGCAATATCTGGAGAGTAAAGGCTGGGGTAAAGCCACCGTGAGCTACAAATTGCGCGACTGGTTGATTTCCCGGCAGAGATACTGGGGGGCTCCGATTCCGATTATCTACTGCCCTGATTGCGGTATTGTGCCAGTTCCGGAAAAAGACCTGCCGGTCAGACTGCCTGAAGATGCCGAATTTAAACCTACCGGTGAATCCCCGCTTAAATACAATCAAAAATTTGTGAATACCACCTGCCCTGTCTGCGGTAAACCAGCAAAGAGGGAAACGGATACGCTGGATACCTTTATGTGCTCATCCTGGTATTTCCTGCGTTATACCAGCCCGCACTATAGCGAGGGACCTTTTGAGAAAGAAAAGGTCAAATACTGGATGCCTGTTGATCTCTATACCGGCGGCGCCGAACATGCAGTGATGCATCTTTTCTACGCACGTTTCTTTATCAAGGCCATCCGTGATATCGGGCTGGTGGATTTCAGTGAGCCGTTTATCCGGCTCTTCAACCAGGGGACCATCATCTCCCAGCATATGAAAATGAGTAAGTCACGGGGCAACGTGGTTAATCCCGATGCTTATGTCGAACAGATGGGAGCAGATACTGTCCGTGCCTATTTGATGTTTATCGCCCCCTGGGAACGAGGCGGAGACTGGAACGATAGCGGCATCAGCGGTGTTTTTCGCTGGCTGAACCGGGTCTGGAATCTGGTACTGGAGGAATATCAAACGAGCCAGACAATTTCGCCAGCAGAGAAACAGCAGGCCGAGCAAAACCTGACCCGGCTGGTACACCGGACGATTAAAAACGTCACAGAGGATATGGAAAAGCTCCGTTTTAATACGATGATCGCCACGCTAATGGAGTTTACCAACTATCTGGGAGATGTGCAGACACAGGGGTCAGTCGGAAAAGAAGCCTGGAATTCAGCCATTGAAAATCTGCTCCTGCTGATTGCCCCCAGTACTCCTCATCTGGCAGAGGAGCTCTGGGCAAGAACCGGACATCAATACAGTATTCACACGCAAAAATGGCCTGTCTGGGACGAAAACCTGGTTCAGATCGAAAAGATTACCCTGGTGGTACAGGTAAACGGGAAATTGCGGGATAAATACGAAGTACCGGTTAACATCACTGAAGAGGAAGCCCGCAAGATGGCTTTTGAAAGTGCCAGGGTTAAACCTCATATCGAAGGTAAAGAGGTCGTCAAAGTAATTTATGTCCCTGGAAAGTTGATCAATCTGGTGGTTAGATAAGATTGGCAACTTTGGAGATAGAATCCAATCTCGAGAAAGTACGGCTGCGGATTACCCGGGCTTGCGAAAGGGCTGGCAGAAATCCGGCAGGGGTAATTCTGGTTGCCGTTACTAAAAATGTAACGGCAGAATACATCGAAACAGCATTCAAACTGGGGATCAGACATTTTGGAGAAAACCGTGTTCAGGAAGCACGGCATAAAATTCCTCTACTGGGACCTCTTCAGCCAGAGCCAGTCTGGCACATGATAGGACACCTGCAATCTAACAAAGTGAAAACCGCTTTGGAGATTTTCGATGTTATCCAGAGCGTGGATTCGCTGGCGCTTGCCAACATAATCAATAAAAAAGCAACCGGCAAAATTCCGGTTTTGCTTGAAATTAATATCGCCGGAGAACCCGCTAAATATGGGTTTTCGCCGGAAGAGATCGTACCGGCATTTGAACAAATTTCGCAGTTGCCCAACCTTGATATCAAGGGACTGATGACCGTTGCACCGGCTGTCTCCAATCCAGAGGACGCGCGCCCTATTTTCAGGAGACTAAAACTGATGGCTGACGCCTTCCATCTGGAACACATTTCGATGGGTATGAGCGATGACTTTGAGGTTGCGGTCGAAGAAGGGGCTACCATGGTTAGAATCGGTAGAGCCATCTTTGGGGAAAGGAGTTAAAGACCGTGAAAATCGCTTTTGTTGGCGGAGGAAATATGGCTGAGGCAATGATCTCAGCAATTTTAGACAAAAACCTGGCGTCCCCGGAAGAAATCGCCGTCAGTGATATTTCGGTAGAGCGCCTGAAATATCTCTCAGATAGATACCGGATAACCACTGCCCAAAATAACAGGCAGGTACTATTTGATCGCGATTGTCTTGTGCTCGCGATTAAACCCCAGACCTTCTCAATTGTAGCCGCTGAACTCAGGGGACATATCCAACCATCCCAGATGGTTATCTCAATTCTGGCTGGTAAAAACATCAACACGCTGTCAGCCGGTCTGGAGCACCGGTGTATCGTGCGCGCTATGCCCAATACCCCGGCACAGATTGGCGAAGGAATCACCATCTGGACAGCCACACCACAGGTCACCGAAGAACAGAAGCTGCTCGCAGCCTCTCTGTTAGGTATAATGGGCGATCAGGTGTATGTTGAAAAAGAGCTTTACCTTGACATGGCAACGGCTGTCAGTGGCAGCGGCCCTGCTTACATCTTTCTCTATATTGAATCCATGGTTGCTGCGGCAGAGCAACTCGGTTTCGCTCCGGAACTTGCCCGCAGACTTGTCTTGCAAACAATTACCGGATCACTGCACCTGCTGGAAAAATCCGGCAAAACCCCGGAAGAACTCAGACGTATGGTCACTTCTCCCGGAGGTACCACCGCTGAAGCCATCTCCGTTTTTGAACAGGGCAACTTTAAAGAAATGATTATGCAGGCGGTAAGAGCAGCTTACGAAAAAGCCAGAAAGCTCGGCAACCAGTAAGCAATCTCAGATTCCCAAATAAAAATTTTTAATATAAATGTTGACCCATCGGAAGAATCGGCATATAATGGTTCATGTTATTAACCATCTGGCGGAATTGCATGAACAGAAGCACAATCGATGATGTTGTTGAAAACCTGCTCTACGTACTTCCCATAATTCATAAGAAGCTGCTTAAAATAGAGCCGCCGGCAGATAAACCCAAATTGACACTTTCACGGATACATGTCTCTATCATGGGCATGATCCGGGATGAGGGACCTTTGCCCATCTCAGAGATTGCTCGCAGGTTGTTAATTCCCAAACCCCAGATGACCCATCTGATTAACAATCTGGTAAACCATGGGATGGTTGCAAAACAATTTAGTTCGGAGGATAGAAGAGTGGTCAATATCAGCCTTACTTCGGCTGGAGAGACCACCATTCGTCGGCTAGATGAAATTCTTAAAATGAATGTTAGAAAGAATTTATCTTATCTCAGTGATGCGGAATTGGAGGAGCTTTCAGTTGTTCTGGCAAAATTAAGGGAACTTGGCACAAAACTGGAAACAGGAAAGAGGCAAGGTTAATAATTCACAATACCAATTTAGTTGAAAAATCAATCATCCTGGATTAAATTGTTCAGCCGCTTATCTCACCCTCTGGTGATGAAAATATTTTACACCAGTCGGTTAGCCTCTGGCGATCTAATCGAATACTAAATCCAGACGCAATTTGACCAAAAACCTCAAAATTAATCGGGCGTGACCTCTTTATATCCTGTGTCAGTGTGACCTTGCAAAAAGGTACTGGATCAGTAGTTAAACAAAAGGTGGTTGAATGGAAAAAGCAGAAATTATTCACAATTCAATAAGCCTGCGCTCATTGCCTAAACGGCAAATGCTTTTCACGCTCGCTGGCTTAATGCTGGCGATGTTTCTAAGCTCCCTGGATCAAACGGTCGTAGGAACCGCAATGCCAAGGATTATCGCTGACCTGGGAGGATTTACAAAATATACCTGGGTTACCACAGCCTATACCATCACTTCTGCGGTAACTATTCCGATTATCGGTAAGCTGGTAGATATGTACGGCAGGAAATGGTTCTACATCAGCGGCATCGCGATCTTTTTGCTGGGCTCGGCTCTCTGCGGTTTTAGCCAGGATATGAACCAGCTCATTATTTTCAGGGGATTTCAGGGCATCGGCGGCGGCGTGATGATGGCAACATCTTTTGTGATTGTAGGTGACCTTTTCCCACCAGCCGAGCGCGGTAAATATCAGGGCTATATGAGTGGAATTTTTGCACTCTCCTCGGTTATCGGCCCAACTATCGGTGGGTTTTTAACCGATTCTGTATCATGGCACTGGGTTTTCTGGATCAATCTGCCTCTCGGCATGGTGGTACTTTTTCTATTATTCAGGTTTTTCCCAAATCTGCGTCCTGATAATCTCAAACATTCAATAGATTACTTGGGTGTGACAACTCTTATTTTATGTGTGGTACCTGCTTTACTTGCTTTGACCTGGGGAGGACACGAATATGCCTGGAATTCACCCCAGATAATTGGAATGTTCCTTTTCTCTTTGATTATGGCAATCCTTTTTATTCTGATAGAACGCAGAGCAAAAGAACCGATTATTTCGCTGGAACTATTTAAGAACAATATTGTTTCAGTTTCCATAATAGTATCTTTCCTCACCAGCGTCGGTATGTTCGGTGCGATCGTATTCATACCGCTCTATTTTCAGGGAGTGCTGGGAGCAAGTCCCACATCCAGTGGAAATTTCATGATTCCCATGATGATGGGAGTGATGGGTGGAAGTCTGCTTGCCGGTCAGCTTTTATCACGGGCAGGAGGACATTATAAAATAATCGGCATTACTGGAATCGCAATTATGTGTATCGGCATCTTTCTTTTTTCAAGGATGAATGTCGATACTACATATGGTACCGTGATCGGCTTCATGGTTATCACCGGGTTAGGATTGGGTACTACGATGCCATCATTCACCATTGCAGTTCAAAACGCTGTACCTTATAAACAGATGGGAGCAGCCACATCCGCTACCGCCTTTTTCCGCTCTATTGGAGGCTCGGTCGGACTTGCGATCCTCGGTTCAGTTATGACCAACCGCTTCACTGCCGAATTGATCAACAAAATTCCGGATAGTATAAAAGCAAGTCTGCCATCCGAAGCTCTGACATCTCTGACCAGAAATCCACAGGCTCTTGTAAGTCCGGAGGCACAGGCGCAACTCAGGGAATTATTTAATCACATGAGCACAGGTGGAGCGACGCTCGATCAACTGCTCAGAGGACTTCGTGAGGCACTGGCTTCCTCCATATCGGGAGTTTTCACCATAGGGCTTATACTCGTAATTATCGGTTTAATCGCCTGTTTCTTCCTCAAGGAAATCCCATTGCGGAAACAGAATATCACGGAAAATTTAAAGGAGGATAATCGGGTAGAAAAATCCTCGCACCTCAAGTAATCCTGGTTGAATTCTTTCACGCATGAAAAAAGAAACATATAATATTTAAAGGACACAAAACATAAATTTCCGGTAAGTTCAGAAAAGCTTTCAAAAGGAGTAGCCATGTCAAAAATTCAAATTAGCCCGGAAAAAGGACCGGTACCCATTCTCGCCGCCTATCCCGTGATTTTAATGGGATCACTGGTAGATGGAAAGCCGGATTTTGCCACCTTAGCCTGGACCGGTGTAGCCGCAAGTGTACCACCAACCATTTCACTGGCTCTCCAGCATCATCGCCACTCGCTCAAAGGGGTGCGCCAGAACATGGTTTTTTCGGTCAACGTGCCTTCTACCGATCTGGTGAAGGAGACCGATTATTGCGGGATTGTCAGCGGAAGTGCCACCGATAAGGTGGCAGATTGCCATTTCGAGGTATTTTATGGCAAACTGGCTGCTGCCCCGCTGGTAAAACAGTGTCCGATCAACCATGCCTGCGAGGTGATCCAGATTCTGAATCTGGGAAGCCATGAACTGGTGGTTGGCAGAATCGTGGAATCCTGGGTTTCAGAAGACTGCCTGAAAAACAGCAGGCTAGATCTCAGCAAAGTCCGTCCTTTCTTCTTTGCCGGGGATTATTTTGCTCTAGGTGAATCGCTTGGACAGGCTTTCCACATCGGGGCCGCGGTGGATGAAAGCAAGGTGAAGGCAATACGACAAAAGAAAAAATAAGTCGGGGGGTGATTGACACCTTGCTTCGCCCGCGATAATATTTTCCTTATGGGAAGCAATTTCCCAGAGGAATAATGTCACAAATTGCCCCGAAGAACCGGGTTAAAAATAGTTTAAAATACAGTGTCCTGGACGGCTCGGCTTATGCCGCCATGCTCGGTCTCACGCAGAACTACATTACTCCTTTTGCGCTTGCCCTCAAAGCCACCACCGCCCAGATCGGTCTACTCACCAGTTTCCCCAATTTCGCCATGGCGATTTCCCAGATGGCAGCACCTGATCTGGCGGAAAAAGCGGGCAGCCGCAAGGCTTTCATCCTGCCGGTTGTGTTCCTGCATGCCCTGACCTGGATTCCCATGCTATTGATCCCCTTCTTCTTTCATAATTCGCCGGTCTGGTGGCTGATTGTATTTGTCACGGCAAATATGGTGCTGGGTGCGCTGGCAAACCCCGCCTGGGGCAGCATGATGGCAGATCTGGTTCCCGTACGACTCAGAGGACGTTATTTTGGGGTTAGAGGCAGAATCACCGGCTTCATCACGGTTGCCTTCTCCTTAATTGCCGGTTTTATCCTTCAGCAATTCGCCGGCAATGTCTTCATCGGGTTCGCCATATTATTCGGCGGAGCCGCCGTTTTCCGCTTTATTTCGCTTTATTACCTTTATCGCATGTGGGAGCCTCCGGTCTCGCGCGAGGCAGAAAACAGCACTAGCCTGCCCCGAATTATCCTTTCAACCCTTTCAACCAATCCCGGCAGGTTCACCCTTTTTGTTTCCCTGATCTTCTTCGCCTCCAATGTCGCCAGTCCCTTCTTCGCAGTCTACATGCTGCGAGATTTAAATTACGATTATACCGACTATACAATCAACATCACTGCCTACTTCGTTGCTACCATCGCTTTCCAGACCTTCTGGGGCAGGAGGGGCGATCATGCCGGCAATCTCAGCGTGATCCGTTTTACCAGTTACCTCTTGCCGGCAGTTCCGATCGTCTGGTTGATCAGCACTAACCAGTATTTTCTCATCGCCGCACAGGTTTTTTCCGGCTTTGCCTGGGCAGGATTCAACTTGGCCGCCACTAATTTTCTTTATGACGCCACTGAAGACGGCAGCCGCACAAAGTATATCGCTTTCTTCAATGCCATGACCGGCATCTCAATCTGTGCAGGAGCTGTAATCGGCGGATACATCATACCGCTGCTTCCTCCCACCAGGGGTAACAACCTGCTCACACTTTTTCTTATCTCCGGAATGCTCCGGGGGATTTTCATTCTGGCTCTCCTTAACCGGATCAAAGAGGTCAGAAACGTCCCTCAGATCAGCAACCTTCAGCTTCTCACCGGCAGATTCAATAATGGAAGTTCTGGTAAGATTACGAGCTACCAGGCAAAGTAAAATCCACTCGATTATCCCCATCACTTCCCCTGCGATTCAACAGATATTCTATATACTGTAATTATGAGTATTTTACTGCCGACCTTTTGTGAGAGGTGCTGAAATGAAACCTGCCAATTTGCTTTTTGCTATCCTGATGGTAATGCTTGTTACCGCTTTTCTCTCCGGCTGCGGAACAACTCCTCCCGGTCAAACCGGTTCAACCACCGCTTCACTACCTGTTAATACCACTCCACCAACATCAACTGCCACGCCAACCTCAATCACAATTGAGTTGATTGCCCGGAATCTGGCTTTTAACCTGAAAACCATCAGCGTACCGGCCGGCGCGGCAGTGACGATTGATTTCAAAAACCAGGATGCCGGAATACCCCATAACTTTGCGGTATATGAGAAGCTAACCGGAGGACAGACCAGACCGGTGTTTGTGGGAGAAGTAATCAACGGTAATGCCAGTATTGTCTATCATTTTACCGCTCCATTATTTCCGGGCGACTATTTCTTTGAATGTGACATACACCCGCAAACCATGAACGGACCCTTTGTGATCACCTCTTCGTGAAAGGGGTTGCTTTTTTATAATACAGCACCCATAATTGTTTTAACTTCCCCGAAAAACCAATATTTTCCCTGGAGGTGAGGAACCGATGAACTGGCTGGATATCGTTATCATCGTCTTTCTGATCGGTTTTGCCATCGCCGGGCTGGTGAATGGACTTATCAAGACTGTTTTTTCCCTGGCGGGGCTGGTAGTTGGCGTAATCCTGGCAGGCAGATATTACGGGGCACTGGCGGATCGTCTTGGTTTTATTCCCAACGAAAAAGCAGCCGGTATTGTTGCCTTTATCATTATCTTCCTGGTGGTCATGTTGATCGCCGCTATACTGGGCTTTATATTGACCAAATTGATTTCCGCTGTCCTGCTGGGCTGGGTTAACCGGCTGGCAGGAGCAGTACTTGGCGCTATCCTGGGAGCTATCTTTATTGCCGCTATCCTGGCAATCTGGGCAAAATACATGGGGCCTGTTAATGCCTTTTCCGGGTCAGCCCTTGCACCGTTGATTTTGAAGTATTTCCCCGCCGTGCTGGGACTGTTGCCCCAGGAATTTGATTCTATTCGCAAGTTTTTTAAATATTAACCAGCGTACCTTTCAGGGCGTAATTTCAGGCATTTAGGCCCGCACGTTTTCTTTGATTGGTTTTCCACAGCGACTTATCCTGAAAATCCCGCTCTATCAATCGTATAAGACTGGAGGCGGAGGGAAATCCCTCCACCTCCAGTGTAAACTGCTGATATTACGGGAATCTGGATATCGCCCAGGTTTAGATTACAGACAAACCGGTGATGTAATTTTATACCTTTGGAGTTTCACCGGGATGTAGTTTTTTCCACTTCGCCAGCAATTGTTCTTTCGTTTCCTTATGAGCGGGATCCGGTTGAGGAGCTCCTACAGGGCAAACCTCAGCACATTTGGGAGATGGATTGGAGCCCACGCATTCGGTACACTTGTTGGGATCAATCACAAAAGTGGATTCTCCTTCTGAAATTGCCGAATTGGGGCATTCAGACTCGCATGCTCCACAGCTGATGCAATCCTCGGTGATCTTATAAGCCATTCATTTTCCTCCTGAAATTAATTTACTTTTTTCGCATTTTTACTTAACTAACTTATTCTGAGAGAAAAACTTTCTTCTCAAAGCTTCCGCGACATTGGGAGGAACCAGCTCTTCAATCCTGGCTCCCAGGCTGGCTGCTTCTTTGAGCAGGCTGGAACTGACAAACTGGTATTCCACGGATGCCATCAGGCAAACCTGCTCCAGATCGGGGAAAAGCTTTTTGCTCATCATTGTTAGAGTGAATTCCCGCTCGAAGTCGCCACCCATGCGCAAACCCCGTACCATCACCTGAGCATTGATTTTCCTGGCAAATTCTCCGGTTAACCCGGTATACCACATTACCTCTACGTTCGGCAGATGGGCGGTAGCCGCTCTTGCCAGTTCAACACGTTCGGAAGTAGAAAAAAGAAGCACCTTTTCAGCAGGGGTGTCGTAAATTCCGATAATCAGCTTTTCAAATAGTTTACTTGCACGCGTGGCGATATCGAGATGTCCGTTGGTTATCGGGTCAAAACTTCCCGGATATAAAGCAATGGTCAAGACACAGCCTCCTTACGGTAAAAATTAATCACACTATCTCCATGCCGCCGCTCTTTGATCAGGCTTAAAGGTGGATACCGGGATTCCAGATCCAGATGAGTTGAATGTGTAACCACAACCACCGTTTCTGCGCCCACGAGCCGGGAGCCTGCCAGTTTCATGATAGTATCCCCGATTTGCCGGTTGGCGTAGGGCGGATCCATGATGATAATGCCGTATTCCTTGTCCAGAAAAGAAATAGCTTTTTCCACTTCCGTACAGTAAACGTGAGCCTTATCAGCCAGTTTGGTTCTGGTTAAATTTTGTCTAATTATATCACAACATCTTCGCTGGCGGTCAACAAAATCAACCCAGCCCGCTCCCCGGCTGAGAGCTTCAATACCCATCGCCCCTGTACCAGAATACAGATCAAGCACCAGAGTCCAGTCGCTGGCGAGGCCTTCAAGAATTGCAAAAACCGCTCCCCTTATCAGATCCGTCGCAGGGCGTGTTGTAGCCCGATCTGGACCTTTGAGCTGCGTCCCTTTGGCAATACCAGCAATTACCCGCATCTTTTCTATTCGATTACCATCTTTTGCAGATCATCACCTGCCATACCCGCAACCATTATAGCAAATACGCAGATATCTCTCTAATTTTTACGCCTGATTATGTCAAAAAGTGTCTAAATGATTGAATTTCAGGTAAAATTAATTGACAACCCGTGGTGAAAGTAGAATAATATTAGCGGTGGGCTCAAGCCATTCTGACCGAACCCATCATTTTTGTGTTGGATAATCAATCCAGATTACTCAAGTGCATACTTCCAGCTTCCGGGATTGATTAGCCGGTAAATTAAGAGTAAGATATGTCTGAAAGACTGGAGGCCTGATTGCTGACCGATTACGCATATATTGGACTGCTCTTGATACTGGCTCTCATTGTCGCTGCCGGTATGATTTTAACCCCTTATCTCCTGCGCTTTATCGGACTTGTCCCCAGAAAACCCAACCCCGTGAAGAATTCCAATTTTGAATGCGGTATGCAGACCATCGGTAAAACCTGGGTAAGATTTAACTTCCGTTATTATTTTTACGCCCTGATGTTTATTGCCCTGGACGTACTCGTCCTGTTCCTCTATCCCTGGGCAGTCGGTTTGCGGCAGGTGGGCTACGGTGGTCTGATCGCAATCCTGGTATTTATAGTGCTGATAGTTGTGGGATATCTTTATGCCTGGAAGAAGAAGGTGCTGGAGTGGAAATAGAGAAGTCTTTATCCGCCACTTATGATAGTAAAAGCATTGATATACTGGAAGGTGCTGAAATAGAAGCGCTGAAAGCTAGCAGTGCCGGCGTTATCCCCGATCCGGATGAGTGGCTGAATGAAGAAATCAAACGCAATATCTTTCTGACCACCCTGGACTGGGCAATCAACTGGGCGAGGCGCTCATCTCTCTGGCCGGCTGTCTCATTTCCCGCCTGCTGCGCCATGGAATTTATGTCAGCTTTCGTCGCCCGATTTGATCTGGCGAGATTCGGTATGGAAAACATGCGGTCTTCTCCCCGCCAGGCAGACCTGATGATCACCGCCGGAACCCTGACCTGGAAAATGGCACCCCAGATAAAACGCGTGTATGAACAGATGGCAGAACCTAAATGGGTGATTGCCATGGGTGCCTGTGCCTGCAGCGGCGGTATCTTCGCCAACTCATACGCTGTGGTTCCTGGCTATAATCACATCATCCCGGTGGATGTGTATGTACCGGGCTGTCCGCCCAGACCGGAAGCCCTGCTTTATGGCATCCAGACTTTGCAAAAGAAAATTGCACGCATGCACAACACAATTACAGTACCGGATTTAAAAAAGGCACTTGAGCCGGAAGGAGTACAGGGAAGCGCATGACTGTAGCTTTATCCGGCATTGAGGTTGCCAGAAAACTGGCAGAGCATTTCACTGGAGCAATCGTCGAATCCAGCGAAAAAGCGATCGTAATCAGCGCAGAACAGCTCCTGCCGGTGATGGATTATTTAAAAAACAATCCGGAGATGGCGTTTTCCTTTTTATCCGATATCACTTCAACCGATTACTTTGATTATTTTGAAATTACATACCAGCTTACCTCGCTGGAGCATAACCATAAATTGACTGTTAAAACCCGCTGCTATGACCGCCATAAACCTGTGGTTCCCTCTGTCACCGGTCTGTGGCAGGGGGCAAATTTTATGGAAAGGGAAATTTTCGACCTCATGGGGATCGCATTTAGCGGACATCCCACTCTGAAAAGAATCTTCCTGTGGGAAGGGTTTGAGGGACATCCCCTGCGCAAGGATTATTTATAGATGGCAATCAGCACAGAAACTTTTATTCTTAACATCGGTCCGGTGCACATGAGCACTCACGGCGTCTTTCGTATGAAAGCCGTCATGGACGGTGAGGTGATCGTTGATATTGAACCAGTTTTCGGCTACCTGCACCGCGGGATTGAAAAACTGGCCGAACAAAGAACCTATACCGGCATCATCCCCCTGACCGATCGTATGGATTACACTGCCTCAATGAGCAACAACCTTGCCCACTGCCTGGCGGTGGAAAAGCTGATGGGCATTAAAGTGCCGGAAAGGGCTGAATACCTGCGGGTTATCATGGTGGAATTGCAGAGAATCTGCGCTCACTTTCTGGCGATCGGGGCTATTCTGAATGATTGCGGTGCCTGGGGAACCCCCATGATGTACATGTTCCGCGAAAGGGAGAAAATCTTCGACCTTTTCGAAATGGCCAGCGGACAGAGATTGACCTATAATTACATGCGGCCGGGAGGTGTATCCCAGGATGTTCCGGAAGAATTTATGCCGGCCCTAAAAAAGCTCATCGCCCAGCTCCCGGGTTATTTTGAAGAGTACGACCAGTTGCTTTCTAAAAACGAGATTTTCCTGGCGCGTACCAAAAAAATCGGTATCCTCACGAAAGAGATGGCGATCAACTCCTCCGCCAGCGGACCGGTCTTAAGAGCCAGCGGGATTAAATGGGATATCCGCAAAGCTGACCCGTATTCCATTTACGACCGGTTTGAATTTGAAATACCCACGGGTAAAACCGGTGACTGCTTCGACCGCTACTGGGTACGCATGCAGGAGATGTGGCAGAGCCTGCGTATCATCGAACAGGCAGTGAAGCAAATACCGACAAAAGGAGAGATCAGAAGCAAGGTCCCGGCTTTAATCCGCCCGCCTGTGGGCGAGGTTTACACCCGTATTGAATCGCCCAAAGGGGAACTGGGCTTTTATATTGTTTCCGACCATTCGATCGCACCCTACCGTTATCACGTGCGGTCTCCCTGTTTGATCAATCTGACTACCCTGCGCGACCTGGTTATAGGATGGAAAATCGCAGATGCCATTGTGATATTTGGCAGTATTGATATCTGTATGGGTGAGGTAGATAGATAGTGGCAGACATGCAAAATGCCCTGAATAATACAGCGATTTTGAATGCCATGGCCCCGGATTGGCCGGGAGGATTCTGGTGGCACTGGCTGGTTTTTTCCCTGATTATCATTGTATTTGTGATGGGAATCGTTATCGGGCTGGTATTTTTTGAAAGGCGGGCGATCGGCTTTTTCCAGGCGAGAAGGGGGCCCAACCGCACCGGACCTTTCGGCACGCTGCAGCTCATCGCCGATGGCGTCAAGGGATTGCTGAAAGAGGATATCATTCCCAGCACCGCCGATAAGCTGGTACACTGGCTGGCACCGATCATTGCCTTCTTCCCGGTTTTTCTGATTTTCGCTGTTATACCCTTTGCTAACGGTGCCATGCTGGTCGACCTTAACATCGGCGTCATTTATGTTCTGGCAATCAGTTCTATTTCAACCATCGGCATCTTCATGGCAGGCTGGGGCTCGAGCAACAAATATTCGATGCTGGGTGCCATGCGCGACGTTGCAGCGGTGGTTAGCTATGAAATCCCGGTGGTACTCTCCGCCGCCAGCGTGGTTATCCTCGCCGGCTCAATGTCTTTAAACCAGATCGTGCTGGAACAGCATATTCCCTATATACTCCTGCAACCACTGGGCTTTCTGCTGTTCTTTATCTCCGGCTGTGCCGAAATCAACCGCAGCCCCTTTGATCTGCTTGAAGCAGACTCGGAAATTGTCGCCGGTTATCATACCGAATACTCGGGTATGAAATACCTAGCATTCATGATTGCTGAGTATTCAGAAGCTCTGGCGATGTCAGCTATAATCGCTACTTTCTTCCTGGCAGGCTGGAAAGGACCGCTGCTGCCGCCATGGTTGTGGTTGATTGTGAAAATCTTCGCTGTTTTCTTCGTGATGATATGGCTCCGGGGTACTTTGCCGCGCGTCAGAATAGACCAGCTTATGGCTTTAGCCTGGAAATTCCTCTTCCCGCTGGCACTATTGAATCTGATTATCACCGGAATTGAGGTGCTGGTCTGGCCGGCAGGGTTGCCTTGGGTAGCAGTTCCGATCAATTTCGCGATTACCGCAATTTTAATCCTGCTCTGGTCGAGATTATACAAGTTCGGCTGGGGCAGAGTAGAAGTAAACAGGGTGGAGCAAAGTTGAAGTTTGAACCGGTAGGTACAGGCATCCTGAAAGGGATGGTGGTTACAATCAGGCAGTTTTTATTCCGGCGCCCGATCACCGTCTTATACCCGGAACAAAGATTGAACACCTCCCGACGGATCAGGGGAAACGAGCTAATCTGGGATAATATTAAATGCACAGGATGTGCCACCTGCGCCCGGAGTTGCCCGCAGGGCGCGATCAAGATCGCCACTTCTGTTGATTCCAGGAATAACCGCTACGAAGTTATCCGGATTGAAGTGGATACCGGGTACTGCATCTCCTGCGGTCTCTGTGTTGAAGCCTGTCCTTACAGTGCTCTCTACATGGGCTATGCTTATGAGAGGGCAAAATACCGGCGGCAGGACCTAGTGCAGGCTAATGAAGCATTGCTGGCTTCACCGGAAAGGCGAGCCAGTGCTTATATGCATCCTGAACTTGAAAAGACCTTACCCGAACAAACCCTGTTGATTGATAAAATACATAGCTAAAGGAAAAACATGGGACTGGTAATTGCTTTCTGGATCCTGGCTGCAGTAGCCGTTCTGGCTGCTCTGGGAGTGCTCTTCCAGAAAAACGTTTTCAGGGCTGCATTATCACTGGTCCTGTGTTTAACCGCCGTGGCAGGGATTTTTATCACGCTCAGTGCAGATTTTTTGGCGGCCGCTCAAATTTTGATCTATGTGGGGGCAGTTTCTGTCCTGATCATTCTGACCATCATGCTGACCCGGGATGTCTCCCAGGGCAACCCGTTTAATCGTAACCTGATACCAGCATTCGCGGTTTCAGCAGCTTTTTTGGGTCTGCTGACCTGGGCTGTCCTGAATACAGGCTGGAAAATCAGCCCGGAAGCGCCTCCTACAGCGATTACCCCGGGACTGGCAGAAAAACTTTTTGGGGGAAATGGTTTTATCTTACCGCTGGAAATCGCCGGAATACTCTTGCTGGCTGTGGTGATTGGCGCTATAGTTATAGCGAGGGAGAAATAGACGGTGAGCATCGGACTAGAGCACTATTTAATACTGGCAGGAGTCCTCTTCTCCATCGGACTTTTCGGTGCCTTTACCAAACGCAATATCATCGTCATACTCATATCAATCGAACTGATGCTCAACGGAGCCAATATTGCTCTGGTAGCTTTCTCGCGCTTCATTACTCCGCTGGCACTTACAGGGCAGGTATTTACTATTTTCAGCATGGTTGTGGCGGCTGCGGAAGTAGCAGTGGGGCTGGCCATTATCATCTCCGTATTCCGCTACCGGAATACGGTAGATGCCAGCAAGATCGATCTTTTAAAATGGTAAATAACGGAACAATTCCGTTTGAAAATAAGGGAAGGGGTGGAAGGAGAGGTTATGCAAGCCTCTCTTTTCTGTAGTCAGGAGACCCGCATGTGGGTAGAAATTAAAAAAGCGCCAAATCTAATGCTGGCAGAAATGTGGAAGGACTTCTTCGAAGGAGAAGGAATTCCCGTCCAGATATTACCCGTAACCGGAGAAGCTCCGGACAGAGAACTGGTAACCTATCGTATTCTGGTGCCAGGAGATAGAAAACATTTGATCGAGGAAATTCTGAGGAAATTGTAAATGCCACACCAAGTTGCCTGGTTGATTTTTTTATTACCGTTAATATCGTTCGGTATCATTTCGCTCCTGATACGCCCATTCGTCAGACCGGGCGCCAGGGTGAGCGGCTATATTACCATCATAGCCATCGCAATTTCCCTGGCTCTGTCCATCTGGACATTAATTGTCGTGATGGGCGAGCCGGAGCATGAATTAACCATCCCGCCGATCAACTGGTTAACCATCGGCAATTTCTCATTCCATCTGGGGATCCTGATGGATTCACTCACGGCAATTATGCTGGTGGTGGTCACGCTGGTCAGCCTGATGGTGCAGATTTATTCACAGGGTTATATGAACGGCGACCCCGGCTATCACCGCTACTTCGCCTGGATGTCACTCTTTACCGCCTCCATGATCGGCCTGGTACTGGCTGATAGCCTCCTGATGATGTTCGTTTTCTGGGAGATGGTGGGACTCTGTTCCTACTTGCTGATCGGCTTCTGGTTCCACCGCCCCTCCGCGGCCAACGCGGCGAAAAAAGCCTTTATTGTAACCCGTATCGGGGACTTTGGCTTCCTGGCGGCAATCCTGGTGCTGTACGCCTGCACAGGGACATTTGATATCGCCGGGCTGCGGGAGATGGCAATCGCCGGTACGCTGGCCGGAGCTACCCTGACCTGGGCAGCCATCGGTATTTTCGCCGGTGCCGCCGGTAAATCAGCTCAGTTTCCGCTGCATGTCTGGTTACCAGACGCTATGGAAGGTCCCACGCCGGTCAGTGCCCTGATTCATGCAGCGACCATGGTTGCAGCCGGTGTATTCCTGGTTGCCCGTACATTACCGCTCTTCGAACACTCAACTGCAGCACTGAACACTGTTGCTATCATCGGTGGCTTTACCGCCATCTTCGCTGCATCCATGGGATTGGTAGCGGTCGATATTAAAAGAGTGTTGGCCTACTCTACCGTCAGCCAGCTCGGTTACATGATGCTGGGGCTTGCCACAGGTGGAGTCGCCATCGGCATTTTCCACCTGTTTAATCATGCCTTTTTCAAAGCCCTGCTCTTCCTTGGGTCGGGCAGTGTAAATCACGCTACAGGAACCTTTGATATGCGGGAAATGGGCGGTCTGCGCAAGGCTATGCCCTGGACATTCTCGCTTTTCGTGATTGCTTCACTCAGTCTGGCAGGAATCTGGCCGCTGGCCGGCTTCTGGAGCAAGGATGAAATTCTGGCTTCAGCTCTTGAAGCACAGCCGGCTTTGTTTGCCCTGGCGATGATTACCGTCTTCATGACCGCCTTCTATATGTTCAGGGTGGTTTTTCTAACCTTCTGCGGTGAGTCCAGAGCAGTTGCCGGTCATGCTCATGGAGCAGGGCATGGCCAACCGCATGAATCACCTCTGGTGATGGTTGTACCCATGCTGATCCTGGGTATCCTGGCAGTTGTCTCCGGATTCTGGAACGTCACCGGCAATTTCAGTGCCTTCCTCGGCGAAGGGCATGAAACCAAAAGCTTTTTAAACGGTCTGTTTGGAGTTTTCACTCATCCATTGCCCTGGATTTCATTGATTATCGCCGGGCTGGGAATTCTCTTGGCATATGCCATGTACAGTGCCAGGTGGATATCGCCGGAGAAAATCGGAGAGGTGTTCAAACCTGTTTATAACCTTTTCTTCAACAAATACTGGATGGATGCCCTGTATGAAAACATCATTGTGAAGACCAGTCTGCTCAACGGCCTTTTTGCCGGTTGCCAGTGGTTTGACACCAGAGTTGTTGACGGCACCGCCAACGGCGTCGCAGATACCACCATCAATGCCGGAAAAGCCGTAAGGCGTGCTCAAACCGGGCAATTGCAGCTTTATGCCCTGGTTATCGGGCTGGGAGTAGTTGCCATCGTGGCATGTGTATTGATATTTGGAAGATAAAAACCGAATTTATCAGGTCAAACGGGTTAAGCAGTTTAAAAGATACTGGTAATTTAAGCAAAAATAATTAGGTAGAGGGAGCGATAGTACTTGGGTTACCTTAGCGCGATAATTTTTCTGCCTGTCGTTGGAGCAATAATAATTGCTGCTATACGCAGCTTATCCGAGCGGTCAATCCGTACACTGGCTCTGGTATTCACGCTTATTCCGCTGGCTTTAGCCATTTACCTGTTTGTTGTTTTTGATCGGTCTGAAGGAATGGCAGGCATTATACAGTTTGAAGAGAAGCTATCCTGGATACCTGCTATCAATGCCTTTTACCATGTCGGAGTGGACGGTATCAGCCTGCCGCTGGTATTGCTCATGGCACTGCTTGGATTCCTGGTTGTGCTCATTTCCTGGAAAATCCATTTGAGAGTACGTGAATATTTTGCGTGGGTCCTGCTCCTGGAAACCAGTATTCTGGGGGTTTTCGCTTCACTTGACCTGTTGCTTTTCTTCCTGTTCTGGGAAATTGAGGTTGTTCCCATGTACTTCCTGATCTCTATCTGGGGTACGGGGCGACGTGAGTATTCCGCCATAAAATACGTGATATATACCCTATTCGGCAGCGCGTTCATGCTGGCGGGGATATTAAGCCTTTATTTTACCACTGGCAGCCTGAACATGGTAGAAATCGCCCGCAACGGCTTGAACACTGCCACCAACGTGATACCGCTCGCAGTCATCTTCTGGTTGCTAATCATCGGATTTGCGGTTAAACTCCCGGTTTTCCCTCTGCACACCTGGCTACCGGACGCCCATACTGATGCACCCACTGGAGTCAGCGTCATTCTGGCAGGAGCTCTGCTGAAGATGGGAGGCTACGGTATGATCCGCCTCTGCGTCAGCATCTTCCCGGCAGCAGCCAGAACCTATGCTCCGATATTTATCATTCTGGCAGTAATTGGCATACTGTATGGGGCTGCAGTGACTCTAAGGCAAACGGATGTCAAGCGCATGATTGCCTACAGCAGTGTCAGCCACATGGGTTATGTTTTACTGGGTATTTTCGCCCTGAGCCAGGTCAGCCTGGTCGGGGCTTCACTTCAGATGTTCAGCCATGGCATGGTTACCGGTCTGCTCTTCGCCATGGCGGGTATTGTAATGCACAATGTTGAAGAAAGAGACCTCAGAAAACTGGGGGGTCTCGCTCACCAGATACCGATCATCGCCGTAATCTTTTCTATTGCTGGGTTGGCTTCACTAGGTTTGCCCTTAACCAGCGGTTTCGCCGCGGAATTCCTGACTTTTGTGGGAAGCTATTCATCCACCACGGTTGCCGGAATACATATTTATACCATTCTGGCAGTTATCGGCGTGGTTCTGGCCGCCGGCTATATCCTCTGGATGATCCAGCGGGTTTTTTATGGTCCGGTTCAGGAAAAATTCAACGGTGTACATGATGCCGATGTTCTGGAACGTGTTTACATGTTTATTTTTGTGGTAGTCATCTTTCTGGTCGGCATTTACCCGGCGATCTTAACCAGTGTCTTTAATCCGGGTATTTTGCCTGTGATCAATTTTCTAAGCAGATAAAAGGAGTTAGGTTTGAACCTGGCATTGTTTACTCCGGAACTTACTCTGGCTAGTTTTGCAGTAGTTACAATACTGCTGGACCTTTTTATTCAGCGTAAAGGCTGGCTGGTAATCATCTCCATACTGGGAATT
>Ga0078972_1003404_pt1 | contig 47880 bp, 50 predicted proteins | sample YelNatPaOPGAMG01_FD_67568 | JGI IMG/M metagenome (GOLD analysis project Ga0078972, IMG submission 67568) | Hot spring thermophilic microbial communities from Obsidian Pool, Yellowstone National Park, USA - OP-RAMG-01 (SPADES assembly) (version 2) | ecosystem: Environmental > Aquatic > Thermal... | reverse complement strand
TGCTAAACACTCCTAGCACACGCTACCTACTTCCCGAATAAAAGGGCTTGGTATGGCGGGACGGGCGACCTCCACATCAAGGCTGATAAACCCAGGACGCACAGCACACTAAGTCAACTACAGTGACGATAACCATACGTGGGCCTTGGCACTCGCCGAGTAAGCGAGTTCTCAACGGGGCCTGGCTTGGCTAAGCAATCCCTTTCTCGAAGCTTAAGCCGCTCAAATACGCAGGGGGAAGCCGCCGGACATGGTAAGCAAATGCCTACCTGGAGTAAACGAGTGTTTACCTGCTGGTAAGCAAGTATTTAGCACGAGCATGTGCGCCGAGGGCGGCTGTTTCGAGGACCCCAAATTCTTAAATCGCCGTCCGAGCTACCAATCCGAGTACTAATGCTCCCGTTAAACGTTAAGAGCCTGCTCGAGAAGCAGCAATACAGGATAGTTGGTAGGCACTCCGCCGTTAAGGTTTGCTACTGGACTAGGCAGAGATTGACTCAGGGAAGGGCATGCTACAAGGAGCTATGGTACGGGAATGTTCAGAGCCACAGGTGTATGCAGATGACCCCCTTCCTAGGCTGCAACTACAGGTGTGCCTACTGCTGGAGGATCCACTCGGGCGACAGACCTGAATACGTTTGGCAGGAGTATCCTGCTCAACTCTCGGAGCTGGATGACCCTGCCCATATTCTTGAAGAGGCTGTTAGGCTGAGAAGGAGCCTGCTAATAGGCTATAAGGCAAACCCTTTGGTTGACCAGAAGGTTTTCGAAGAAGCCCTTAAACCCTCCATGGTTACGTTCAGCCTGACAGGTGAGCCAACCCTGTACCCCCGGCTTGGTGAGCTTATAGGCGAGGCACGGAGGAGAAGCATTGTGGCATACCTTGTTACAAACGGCAGCATGCCGGAGGTTCTGGAGAATCTTAATCCTCTCCCAGACCAGCTTTATATTAGTCTACAGGGCTCTAACGAGGAGGCTTTCAAAAAAGTTGCTCGACCATTGGTTAAGGATGCTTGGCAGAGGCTAGTCAAATCCCTTGAGCTTCTCTCAAGCTTAACCGGGGTTAGGCGTGTTCTAAGGATAACTGTTGTTAAGAACATTAATGATTCGGATGCCGAGGGCTATGCTAGGCTGATGAGTATTGCAAATCCTGATTACGTTGAGGTGAAGGCGTATGAATGGGTTGGGGAAAGCCAGTCGAGGCTTCCGAAGAATGCGATGCCTTGGATGAGCGACATAGTTGCGTTATCTGAAAAAATATCCGGTGCCTCCGGGTATGTGAAGAGGGGGGAGTTTGAGCCGAGTGGGGTAGTGCTTCTCTCTAGAAGCTAAGGGCTGAGAAGTATTGTTTAAAAAATCCGGGTGATTTTACTCTGATAGTGTTTCTACTTAAGCAGTTTCATGGCTTCGTCTATTGAAGCATCCTCGTGGACAACCTTCATTATTGCCTTAACCATCTCAGTTGCGTTCTCCCTCTGGAAAACGTTTCTCCCCACTACAACACCCTTGCCGCCAGCGTTCATAACCTGCTTCGTAACCTCTAGGAACTGCCTAGGCTCCTCAGTCTTAGCCCCACCGGACATTAAAACCGGTACTGGAGTAGCCTTCACAACCATTCGGAAAGTCTCCTCTGAACCAGTCCAATAAGTCTTGATGAGGTCAGCACCAACCTCCGCAGCAGCCCTCGCCGCATACCTGACTATCTCAACATCGTTCTGGTTAGTCATGTGCGGCCCCCGGGGGTAGGCAAGGTTGAGCAGAGGCATACCGTAAACCTCGCATGATGCAGCGATCTCGGTGAACTGTTCAAGCATAGACTCCTCCTCCGGGGAGCCCCAGTAGACGGTTGCTGCAACAGCCTCAGCACCCAGTGCGACAGCATCCTCAACAGTAGCTATAAGGTTCTGAGTATACTGTCCTTCCTTAGGCCTCAGCGAGGTTTTCCCCGTGACCTTCACGATCAGGGGAATCCTATTCGCCCAAGACTCCCATGTTAACCTAGCTAGCCCTCTCGGAAGCATTATGGCGTCAACCCCCGCCTTAGCAACCTTGTCGATGATGACGTTCGGGTCTAGATGAGGCTCAATGAAATCCTTCGGCCCGTGCTCAATACCATGGTCCATGGCTAGGACAACAGCCTTCCCATCCTTCAGTATCCTCCTCAACCTAACGTTCTTCCCGACACCTGAAACTGTTGAAACAGGCTTCATTCTATCCCACCATTCTCTTTTGGCTGGTTAAAGCCCATTAATAAATGTATTTCCACCTGTTAAAAGCCTCTTATGCCTAAAAATGTTTAAAAAACTTTTAAGAGCAACATCGATTTAACATCGATGACCACAACCTGGTACCCCATTGTTTTTCCAGACCGCTGCGACGGCTGCAAGGGGCTAGAGAAGCCGAAATGCGTAGAGTTCTGCCCCCATAATGTTTTCGCGCTGATGGAGAGCAAGGTGGTGGTTGTAAACCCTCAGAACTGCGTTGAAGGCTGCGTGGCATGTATGCTTCTCTGCCCGAGGAAAGCAATAGAGTTCCCGAGGCACCAAGGTTCTAGGAGAGGAGAGAGATCTTGGTCGGAAGGCTTACGGAAAGCGGTGTGCAGAAAATGCGGCAGAGTCTTCTGGACTAATGAGGATAGAGACCTCTGTTGGAATTGTGGAGGCTCCTCTTAATGAGCAGAAATGCTAAGTTCATGGTGCTGAAAAACTTGAAATTAATGAAAGCTAGAATCATAAGCGTCGAATTAACAGGCTTAGCTTTTACTTTATTCTAATCTTCTTCTTTATCTTGCTTATCTCAAGCTCTACCTTCTGAAACCTTTCTTCCATGTAAGTTTTAAGATCGCTTAATTCTTAACCTCGTTTATTAAAACATCCTGCTTCTCGATTATTTTCTCTTGTTTCTGCAACATTGCATCCTGTTTCTCCAACATCGCGTCTTGTTTCTCAACCATTATATCCATCTTCTCCAACATCTTATCCTGTTTCCCTAGCATTAAATCCTGTTTCTGCAGCATCGCGTCCTGTCTCTCTAGCATTGCGTCTTGCTTCTCGATCATCTTGTCCTGTTTCTCCAACATTTGATCCTGTTTACCAATGGTCTGATCCTGTTTACTCAGCATACTAGAGCCTATGTTAACAATCTTCACCAGCTGGCTTAGGCTTAGGCTCCTATAGAATCCTTCTATCGACATTACGCTGCCCTCATAGTTCTCCTCAGTCACCTTTTCAACCATCGCCAGCTCAGGATAATTATTTTTAGCGAAATCCACGAACTCAGCTACGCGATCATCCTCGCCCTCCACTAGAAAACTCCACATACTCTTCTACATTCCCAGCTTGGAAACCCTTTAGGCCAAAGGATTCAGCAGCCTCAAGCAAGAAAAGCCTGTAGCCAACATCCTGCACCTTCTCCCCCTTTATCACAACCCTCTTCTTAAGCAAACTTTTCAAAGAGATTTAGTTCAGCAAGTATTTAAGCACATATTTTAAGAAAGAGAAATAGACGATTACTTTTTCCATAGGTGAAGTCGGTAAACTATAATGTATTTTAGATGAAGCGTTGTTCCTTAAACATTGCTGATTAACAATGAGCGCACGCTAGGTACTTCTTAAAGGCATCACCATATTCTAAATTAAATTTCTCCTAATTCTCTGACAAACTGTTTATAAAGCCTAAACATTTTCTCATCCACGACATGGAATTCGAAAGGCTCGTCAAAACCTTCCTTCCTCAGCTTTGCAATAACTTCGTTAGGTTTCAACCTTGTTAAGATTAATACGTCGATATCGCTGGTTAAAACATATTCTTTTTTTGCCGCAGAACCGAAGAGGAAGACCCTAGATCCTCTGTCTGCTTCATTCAATATTTCTTTCATCTTTTTCAAGAGCTTCGGCATGTTTCCGAATACTTCTCTTCTTCTGGCTGCTTCTCTAATCAAAAGCTCTTCCAACTAAATGCTCAACCTCCCTGGAGAAATCAAACAGTTTTTCAGCCTCCTCCTTCTCAAAATCCCTTGGGAAATATCTGGCGGTAACATAAGCGTCTTCAAGACTTGCAAACTCTAAGGCTTTTTCTCCTTCAAATCTTTTAAACTCCTCTGATTTCCCTAAGACTTCTCCTAATAGGAGAAAAAGCTTCCTTAGAGTGTGAGTCTTTGGGAATTCTACTCCTTTCTGCAGTAACCTCGCCTTTAGGAAGAGCTGCAAAGATTGCTCAATGTTAAATGCAGCCATATCATAATCGCCTCTGGAGAAATGAAAATCAGCGGCATCTTTAAATTTTCGCGATCTATCTAACAGCTTATCTATCTCTTCTCTTCTCACAAGCTTCTTAACCGCCTGACAGAATATAAGTATTTTACAAGCTTGAGAAGTCTTGTCTTCTTACTGCTTAACAATGGGCACAGCCCTCTTCTCAATAACTTTAAAAAAGGAATCCTCGGCTCACATGTCCATGTCGTTCAGAGGCATTAAAGCAGTATTATTCGACCTAGATGGGACACTGGTTGACACCATGGAGGCCTTCCACCTGATGGTTAACAGCCTGCTGAGAAGCTTCAACAAGCCTGAGAGAAGCTTCAGTGAAAACGTTAAGCTTGTTGGAAAACCCTCGAAGACAATAGTTGAAACCATCGTTAGGGAAACAGGGTTAGACATTAGCGTGGAAGAATTCTCAAGAATAATGTTCAGGAAATGGGTTTACACCTACATGCCTAAGCACGGAAAACTCTATCCGGATTCGCTGAAAGTCCTCAGAGAACTGAAGGGGAGAGGCTACCTGCTGGGAGTCGTTTCAAACACGAGCAGGGAAGAACTGCCCCACTACCTGAATAGCTTTGAAATAGGGATTTTTTTCAATGCAGCAGTCTCATCCGGGGATGTTGAGAACCCTAAGCCTTCCCCGGAGCCGCTTCTGAAAGCGGTTAAGATGCTGAATGTTAAGCCTGAGGAGGCTGTGATGATTGGGGACAGGCCGGAGGACATCCAGTCTGGGAAGTCTGCAGGCGCATACACGATAGCTGTATTAAGGGGCGTGAGGCCAAGAGCTGAACTGGAGGAGGCTGAACCAGACTTCATAGTTAACGAGTTATCCGAAATACTTTCAATACTAACGTAGTAAGGATGATCCAAATAGATGCTTCAATTTCATCATCCTCCCTAATCATCGTAAGTGTAATAGCGCGCGCGGTTGTAATACAGTTCTTTTCTAATAATCGTTAAATTAGGCTGTTTCAAAATGCTCCGGCTTGCCTGCTTTCCGCCTTAGAGTAGTTCCAGCCTGTCTCTGGGAACGTAGATGTCGAAGGATTTCACCTCCACCCTATGCTTCCTCAACGCCTCCAAGACCGCCCCCGCCTTCTCCTCCGACACGATTATGCATCCCTCACCAATTTTTAAACCAGCCAGACTCTTGACGAGCCCCATATTCCTAGTTCCCTTCTTACCGTAAAGCCTGTAGATGAGCCTCATCTTATCCTTCTGCTTCAGCCTCCTCATGCTGTATACGAGGAGCTTCACGCGTTGAAGGTTCAATGGTACTAAGGAGGATTGAAACGGGTACTTGGAGTAGAGCAGCTTTCCATGTTTTAAAACTTCTCCTAGGAAAGTCGGTTCACCACTGGTAAACTCGCCAAGGCTCTTCGGAATCAGATGGACCAGAAGGCTGAGCCCCCCAACCCTCTGGAAAAGCTCGTCCCACCTTCTCCACATGCTCTCCTTGTCTCTGAACACCACGAGCAGGTCGTAGTCAGAATACTCGTCGTAATCCCCCCTAGCCATGCTACCGAAAAGAATTATTGCAACAACCTCCTTGATCGAGGAAACCTCCTCGATCAAGCTACTTAAATCGTACTCCAGTCTTCTCTTCGAATCCATTCAGAATAGCCTCCATTGCTTCCAATGCTTTCCCAGCTCTCTCGCCATCAACCCCCTCGTAGCCAAGCATACCATACGCACCCCAAAGCATATCTACGTAGCCAGAGAGCTCTGGGAATTTCTTCTTAACCCAAGTTACCCGGTTGGCATGCGCGCTCCTAGGACTGATGTGGAAATGCAACCCCTCGAGAGAAGCCAGTGCCTCTATGGCCTGCTCCACGGCTTTAATAGCTAGGTCCCCGACGACGGTATACCTCTTCCTTTCATACTCTTCAAGAGCTGCCGTCCTTTTCTCTCCGGAGAGCCTGCGGTGTCTCTCAAAATCCCCCATCTCTTTATCTTACAGATAAGATTAAAGTCTTACTTATAAATCTTCATGCAATCAGGAAAGGCATTGAAAAATAGCATCACTATCAAGTAACATCAATAGTTTCTCAGATCTGAGATGGGAGTTAAACTGTTTATCGTCGATACTCCATAACGGCAAGGCCTGTATGGAAAAGACTAATCGTTCTACGTGAAATCATAGGCATAAGGTAAGCAAGACCATATGCACGAAAAAGGAAGATAAATACTTTCCTTAGAGAAGTTTTTCAAGAAGAATGAGTAAGCTGAAAGAAGAGTTCCTCAAACTGCTCGACAAGGATAAGGAGTTCCGCTACACGGTGGCAGACGGAAATCCTTAGTATTATCAGAGATTTTGAAGAGGCTAGACAGGTTAGAGGAAGGTCAGAACAGGCTGTGGGAGAATCAGAACAGATTTTGGGAGGAGATTAGGGCCTACGCATAACACAGAACGGGCTTGCAACAACCCTTGACAGGTTAACCATCTCGGTTGAGGAGGAAGGATTAGACGTTATCAGGCACAGGTTGAAGAACGAGCTGGGGCTTGATTTCGAGCTGAGAAGAATCTTCGTCGATGAAAGAGAGATAAACATCTATGGAGCTGAAGACGACACTTGCATAATAGGCGAGGCAACAGTAAGGCTGGGAACAAACCTCATCCAAGAGTTCGAAGAGAAAATAGAAGCCTTGAAGAGGATAAAACCTGAATTAATCAATCCGAAGACGATAAAAGTAATCTACACGGACTACGCTGTCCCAAATGCCCTAGAGCTGGCTGAGAAGCATGAAATATGGGTCCTGAACTGGAAAGGCGATTTAACGCCGCGAAAAATAATCAAATCCTCTTAAACACTATGTGTTTTGAATATATGAGAGAAAAATATTCTAAGGAAAGGACACGCTATTAGGCTGAAAAAGGAGCTTAATAGGCTACTCTTATTTCAATTATCTCCGGCGTATCTCCCTCTCTGCATGTAAACATCTTGTAGTACATGTTGCATTCTTTAGCAGCGTTCGCGGAGGAGCTACTAGTTATACAACTGTAGACACCTCCACCAACAATATCGTAAGTCTTCGTGAAAAGCAAACTACCTCCGTTGCTACATATCTCATCCATAAAAAAATCAAAATGAAAAGAAACAAAGGTTGCATTGATTTGATAAGAATAGGCAGCTCATAAATAATAAGAGGATAAAAATTCGCATCGGCTTTACAGAGAAACACGAGTATTCTAAGCTTCAGTAGAAGGCGCTCACCGACTCTATAGTAGGCATATGAGTAGGATCACTAGGTCTGCTAGACTTAATGCATGTAAACATCCTGTAGTACATGTCACATTCTTTAACAGCGTTAACGGAGGAGCCACTCGTAATAAGGCTGTAGACGTCTCCGCCGAGGATGAAGTCGAAGGTTTTGCTGAAGAGAAGGTTATTCCTACTATCCCTTATCTCGATACTGCCTTCCCTAATAACCGGGTTGGTTATAACGTTCAGCGTGACCGTGCTTGAGGTCGCTGTTGCCTGAGCCACAGTATTGCCATTCCTGTCTTTAATGATAACCCTGTAGCCTGAACGAAGGTTCTTCACGGTAACTGCTCGAGGGTCAGCGTCAGTACATGCTATGAAGAAGTCGAAGTCAGCGCTTATCGTGCCTCCACCAGTATTCTCGTCACGCACACCGAGGCCAGCCAAGCTCACGTCAATATTCGTGTCTGTAGTGGTTAGGGATGCTCCAGTTACAGGATTACCCTGAGAATTGTAAACCGTTATAGTCATGGAGCCCCGCCCCGTCCCCCGAAGCGTCCTACTCCCATAGAAGAGGAACCAGGTGTTGTCACCTATGCTCAGGCTTGAGCCGGTTGTTCTAGCTAACCTAGTCCATCCAAGGTATCTCCATATTCCAAGCCTTCTGTAGTTGTTATTGTTTCCCGACGTATCGCGGTAAAAGTCGAGCATGTAGAAACTGCTCGCTGAAGCAAGCATTGTTAAGCCTGAGTGCTGGCCGCTGGCTGAAGTGGTATGCCTCTCCTTGGTGAGCATGTTAATAACATTTGTATTTGACGGGATAGTTCCAGAGTAGTAGGCTACGGTGAATGAGCCCTCTGGAGCCGTGCCACGTATTAATCCATTCGCCTGATCCCAGCTCCAAGCACCCGGACTTACGAAACTCCAGGTGGAGGAGGGGTTTTCAGAGAAATCAGCATAAGCGAAGGCCCTCCTATCCTCGCGTATTATGTCGTTTATTTCAACCACACCAGGATCATACAACACTTTGAAAGGTCTTGCAAAAGTACCTCCGCCGTCGCTCCAATCCTTATCATTATTATACTTTGAGTCGTCATCTGCCACACCTCCTTGGAGCATGAAGCCAGCAAACTTAAACTCTACCTTCGGTGTTCCTCTCGGTGGTGGAGAAGTATCTATCGTTGTTTTCTGATCTGCTTCCAGCCTTATCGCATCGTACTCCATGAATCGGCTGGCACCCAAGCCCCTTGTCCATATGAAAAGCTGATCCACATTGCTTCCTCTCTTACTATATGCATTTCCATACTGATTCAACAGGTCTATAAGCTGCTGGGAGGCGAAAATGCTTGTCCCCCAGCTTTCATTGTATAATGCTGCCCAGTAAGAATAGTTTCCGTAGCCATACTGGGTTCCCAAAGCGTATCCTCTGTGAGGAGTATACGTGTTCTGGTTGTTGAAAGTTCCGTTAACTATGTCTCCATCTATCGTAAGAAGAGACCCCCATTTAAACCTCTGTGTTGTTTGCGAAACATACCCATTGTCAGGGAACCCCCCTATCATTCCTGCGAAAACTAGGTAGCTATACTGTATTTCAACATTCTTCTTCCAGCTTGCATTAATATAGTATAGGAAGTAGGGAACATTGTACGGTATGTAGACCATGTCCCGATAGTAAATTTCGTCACGTACTTCCTGCCCCTGCTGTGGATGTGGAGATGTGTAAACCACTCTATCAGACTTTCGGAATGCTACGATCCTCACAGGAGCCATAGAAACACCATCTTTAGGTTCTGGTACTATTTCCCACTGGTCCTCCGGGAACTTAATAGGAATATAGTAAGTTCTCTCTGAAGAGGAATAATAAGAGTCATACGCGGTCAGTATATATTCTACATGGGAATTGTTAAACCTGTCCCGAAAGCTCAGCGACCAATCGACATGCGGAAAAATTCTAGAAGCCTCCTCCCTGTTAATGACAATCCATAGGATGTAGCTGCCAGTATCCACCCTCCCCAACCCTCCTGATACTTTCATCTCAATCCTAGATTCCGGCACCTCAGCGTCACAGTCGTCGAGCCACATTATCCTAACTGCTTGGTTCCTACACCCAGGTGGGTAGTTAACCTCGAAGACTAGTTTAGCCCCGCTCATGAACCTTTTCCTCCATCCTAGGAAATTAGTACTGCTCGGCGAAAGATACTTGTCATCCCAAACCTCAACCTGGTAGGGTACTTCGACAAAAGTATCAGGGTCAGTATCATAGTTCTGTGTTGCAAGGACCCTCATCTGTTTAATAGGGGGCAAGGGGACCGGCGGATTAGGATTGCTTGAGCTTGAACTAAGTGCAGTGTTAAACCAGTACATCGTCCCGTTTGGTAGAAGTTCGAAAACATACGTTTCCTTAGTCTTCGCAGGGTTATTAGGATAATATGGTTCGATAGCGTTTTCCTTTATCACATACTCTATCCCCGGGTAGCTGTATGCCTCCACGATTATATCCCTAGTATCTTTAACTCTGACTATCGCAAACTGGTAGTAGCCAGGATTATTCCCCCATTTCCAGAAGGTGTCTCTTTTATCCTTGGCTTGCTGGCTTTTATCCCAGAAATCGGGTTTAAAAGTGAGCGTATAGTTTCCCCCGCCGTTATACCTTGTTTCAACTATCTCGCTGGCGCTGGCTCTTCTCCACCAGTATACCCCCTGGGGGGCAGTGGGATCGAACCAGTATAGTTCGAAGTTTTCCTCCTTAAGATCGTTCACAGGCTCCTCGTTCTCCCTTAAAACAACAACGTTATAGTAAACAAGCTCATTATTCTCATCTGACCATATTGAGGTTATGGTTAGGTTTAGCAGAATAATACGCGTAGCCCTCCACCCTATTACTCCCTGCGCAGTGGCGTCTATGCTGATGCCTGCGCCTATTGCGGAGATGCTGTTAGGCCTGTACCAGAATAGTTTAAGCAGTTTGTCCTGCAGTGTTCTCGCGGAGTATTGCTGAACATGGTCTTCATAGCCGGATCCCTTTACCCATCCGATCCTTATTGTCATCGTCTTCTCCCTCTGTACGGGCTCATTTATCCACCATGTCTCCATGTTGAGGCCTTTGCCCGCGTAAGCAGCCTGCGTCGATAGGAACCAGTAGGAGAAAGTCTTGTTGGCAATTATCCTCGCCTCCTTCATCTCGTCGATATCAGTGTCGCTTTCCCTCGTCTTGTTGTACTGTGCTGTAGCGTTCGCAAGAATCCTTGTAAGCGCCCTCTGGAAATCCGCGTCTAGGCTTAGAACAATCTCCCTGCTCGGATTATAGTTGAAGAAGAGGTGTTGAGTAGATGTTAAGTAGACTATTGTTGCAACAGACAGTATAACCACTATGAGCGTAATGCTCATTATCAGTATGAGTTGACCCCTCCTCCAACCTAAATCATTCGACAACTTGCTCACCTCCTTGCAAGCTCGAGATGAATCTTCAACACCCATCTCCTCCTAGTCGTGTAGGTTAAGTCTGCCCCCGCCGCCTCCCTGGCGACCCTGAAGTCGTCTGGGGAAGCGTTCGACACTGTTCCCAGAGAAGTGTGTTCAACTGTCTCCCCCACCTGAGTCATATTATACACTGTCATGTTGTAAAGCATGTTGGCGGGCAGGAGGACGTTAAGCATGTTGTTCATCAACCCCTCCCAATCATCCCTAACGCTGCCGGATTCGAAAACCACCTTGTCGAAAACCTCTTCCTCAGCAAGATTCATGAGAAAATCGTAGCAATACTTCACGAGGTCGCTCCTAGACTTGGTGCTGTAAGGGTCGGGGGCTCTAGTGAGGTTTATCATCGTGACCATTGCAACAGCTATTATCCCGCTTGCCAGCAATGCTTCCACAGTCCTCATCTGTCCCCTAGTATTCAACCCTCGCCCCACCTCCAAACCCTGACCTCCACAAAATAGTGGAAGGAGCCTACTCTAACCATCCTCCTTAACACGCTTGTCTTAATGTTTCCGGAGGCAGCGCCCTTCTGACATATGACGTTAGAAGGCTCTCTGAAGAAGCTGACCAAGTAGTATTGCCCCGTATATTTAGCTGGCATCATTATCAGGACAACATCATCGTCGACAACGCTTGAAAGCTCGTATACACGTATGTTGTAGTGCCCATGGTTTATTATCCATCCCGACTCACCATGTTCCGTCACATCTTCGAAATCGCTCAGGTAAACATAGTAGGGCGGGTTGGCGAGCGCAGCCTCTTTACCCAGATGCACGGCTGCTGGAGGACCGGGGAATTCGAGCTCCTCCTCATGCTCCAGAATCAGGTAGTTGTCTACAACAGTCCCCCGGAGAATTTCATCAACATCGGTTTCAAGGATGGAGGAGTTAACAGCCCTAATCCCATAGTAGTCCGCGTAAATAATTATCGTTGAACCGCTCTTCTTCAAAACCTTGTTCTCCAACTCGTTATTTATACTGTCGAGGAAAGAGGTGAAGTCGAGTGTGGCTTTACCCTCCCAGTTTACCACACTGGTTACGAAGGAAGCATTCACATAGCATTCCTCTTTATTACCATAACTCCTTATGCTCATCAGGGTGAAAAGCCCGGTAACGTTGGCTCCCAGCGCCGGCCTCCCATCGGGGGTCGTAACCGTAACCTCTACTGGGTTGGGGACGGTGAGCTTGCCATGGCCCTCTCCATTGCCTTTGGTAAAAGTATAGGTGCCTAAGCTCCTGACGCTTAGGTTCAGTGCTGGCGTAACCCTTATGCTGAAACCGTAATCGTTTCCCAGGCCGAGTAGCCTTGCTATTGTTTCCTGGCTTATTCGAATAGTCCAGGGGAGCGTCATGGTTAGAGAAGTGTTGACTGAGGCTATTCTAAGAAGCTTGTTCACATCAAGCTCATACACTGATCCATTGGTCTTCTGAAGCCCGAAGGCCCTTAAGTCTCCCTCAGACTCCACGATGCTTATGTCTCCCCACTCCTCAGGGTGGCCTGGGCTAAGCAGTATCTTATCCATGATTGCTTGAGCAACCTCCTCAAGCTGGTGCTCCTTGGTTGTTGTGAAAGAGAGGTACGCTGAGGGAATAATGTAGCCCATGAAGGTTACAAGTATCAGCACGAGGATGAGGAAGGCGAAAATATTGTCTATGGTTATGTGCATCAGTCACCCGCCTCCACTGCTCTCAAACCAGCCTAAGCCAACTGTTATGGTTCCGCCAAGCCTCCTGGCCCATACGGCCGGCTTGCTCCTGCCGGAGTGAAGTACGGCATCGTAATTGACCGTGTATGAACCGTGGCTTCTAGTGATGGTGAACGAGCCCTGCGAGGCTTCGACGATAACTGCGACACCTGGCTCCTCCCATATGGGTGAGGAAGCGTTTATCGCTCTATTAGCCTCCAGATAAGCAACCACAAACCACACGTTCCCTGCCTGCTTAAGCTCGACCGCGTAACCCTGCTCAGAGATTGAGGTGGGAATATCAATCGGCTTAAAAAGCTCCATTTCCCCGCTGGACTGTCTGCACATCGAGTATATTCCCGCAATCTCGTAAGCAACTTGGTTAGCAACTTCTCCAAGCCTTATCTTAACCGAGTCTATGAAGACCCATTGAGAAACTACTGAAAACATGTTTAAGGCTATGAGCATTACGCCGTAGAGGGCTACCGTGAGAATAGCTGTTTCAAAGGGTGCTGAAGCCATAGTGGTCACCTCACAGATACTTCAACCTCCACAACCGTCAGGTAGACCAGCGTAGCAGCCACATTAGAGCTCGACACTGAGTAGGAGTCCGAATAGTGCATTGGGTTGCTGGCTGTTCCCCTTTCAACACTGACTGTTACTTCCGAGGAGTAGAATTTTTCAGGAGGATACGTTTTGACATCCTTAACCCTCACGCAGACGTCGAAAGTGTCGCTTCCACTAAACTCTCCCCAAACGATTTTGAAATACGTTATATGAACATTATTCACCCTGTACCAGATTAACCCGTTGTCTGTGCAGGGGCTCGTACCGGAGGGCACAACCCTAATCCTTCCGAAGTCCACTACCACCCATGCCCCCCTGTCCCACTCTTGGTAGACTACTCCCATGGGCCCAGGATTGTTCGGCCTAATCATCACGTATCTGTCTAGGAGATCATCTTTAGCGTCAATACTCTTGTCTCCTTGAAGCACTTGGAAGAAGGAGCCGGATACTCCTCCACCACCCCTTAGCCTTATCAGGTTGACTGTGCCAAGATCCCATACCACAGTCTTCTCATCATCCTCCACTTTGAGCCTAATGCTCTCTGTTCCTGGGGTTAGAGCAAGCCCGCCGCTGTTTATAGAGAACCTTGTGTATGCTGCAGCACCCTTATCTGTCCTCAAACTCTCTATCATCTGGGCTAGGCTAACCATGCTTGCCTTACCGTTTTCAAACTCTGTTGCCTCAGATTGAGCAACTAGGTTAAGCTGGGCGAAGAAGACTGCTGCAACAATCATGCTCATTGTGACGGAGGTAAGTATAACTGTAGCGTAAACCTCAGACACGCCTTTCCTCCCGAGCCTCAGCCTAGCCAATGGTTCCTCCGCCTGTAGGTGTTGGTGCGAAAGAGTAGTAGGGGGCTAACAGTATGGTGGCTAGGGTGAAGACTAGGAGCAGGAGTCCGTGGAGGAATCCTGAGGAGACTTCCCCGTAGGCTATCTTTCCACCCACAAGCCCCATCAGGTAAACATGTATTATGACTGGGGGAAGAAGTAGCGTAGCTATGTCGGCGAAAGCCATAGACCTCCCAGCCATCAGAAGCATCGACCTGAAGAAGGTCAGCAGGGCTATTACCGTTATCACTAGGACGCCTGTCCCTATGTATGGGATCATGAGCAGGGGTCTAAGCTCAGCCCTCTTCTCCTTCTCCATCAGTATTATCGACTCGTTGAACCTAGCTAGAGTCTCAAGCGTCTCGGGTGTTCCACCACCCACCTCAATAGCGTCTAGCAGTAGGAACATGCTTATCTTCGTCAGCCAGGACCTAACCCTCTTGGAGAACACCTTGTATATGTTTCCATGGCTTACCCCCCATGAGATCTGGGTGGCCATAGTTTTTATATGCTTAGTCAGGTTCCCGTAGTTTCTCTCGGACAGGGAGATTATGCATTTCTCAGGGCTTAGCCCAGACTTCCTTATTTCTACAAGGTCCCTGAGGAAGTTTGAGAAACCAGTATCCATGCCTCTCTCCTTCATGTTGACATACATCTTGTATACTACTGCAGGAATTGTGGCTATGGATAATGCTAGGATTACTCCCAGAGTAGGCTCGTAACCTCTTTCAAGACCAAAGTATTCTCTCAGCCACACCACCATGTCGCTCAAGATTTTGAAAGGCGGAAAGATGTTTAACGCAGGAATAAGAAAGGAAAGGTAGAAGCCCGGTATGAATAAGGCGAGCATCGGCCCCCCTGTGGCGGCGAAAACCACGTAGGCAGAGTTGTCCTCCATCGGGTACTTCGGCTGAACCATGTCTATCAGCCAGAGGAATAGAAGTGAGAAGAACGGGAGGAAAACATAGCCGAAGAGCGCGAAGAAATACACGCTTCCAAATATTCCTCCTCCTGCACTAGCAACAACCTCTCCAATCGCCATTTGAACAGCGTAAATCGTATATATCCCCAAAAGGAGGAGTATCGCAACAACTATGTAAACCTCCATAAGCTGCCCAAGCCTCCCCCCAACCATCTTAAGGTTTTCAAGCCTCTCCTGGAAGAGGAGCTCCGTCCTCCTCAGCAGGTAGTGCACAACATCCCCACCAGTCTTAAGCGTCGACGCATACCCCAGCAATAACTCCCTGAACTCCTTGGAGGGAAGCTTCTTCCCACTCTCCTCTAAAGCGGTAACAGGATCATAACCAAGCCCCTTAACCATCAGGTCGAGAAGCTTCGCAGTCTTGGAGAATGTTGGCAGCAGGGGGACGCGTGAAAGCCTCATTATACTGACGTAGGGCGAGATTCCCCCGGTTGACATCACAGCAGTGTATGCTGCAGCGTAAGGAACCTCCGAGGACAACGAGGCCTTGATGTTTGAAATCTTACCCCTGGGCCACGTGATGCCTGCGAGAAACACGAGGAAGGGGAGCGACATGAGGATGAGTGGAACCAAGTATATTTCTCCGAAACCAAGGTTGATGCTGAAGAAGGTGTAGCCTACTACGAAGACGCTTGACAACGCTACCGAGAAAATCGCGGTTATGAACGTTGCTAGAAGCACTAGTGAACCATAGGCCCTCGGGTAAATCCTTATACCAGATGCCTCAAGGTCCCCACACAGCTTAGCCACAGCATCCCCCAGCGAGCCGAACATCCAGGTTGCGAAACCCGTTAACGACAAGCTTAACAGTATGATACGTGCTCACCCCTTATATTCTTTTTCAACCAGCGTTAACATTTACGCGTCAAAACGTTTAAAAACCTGCCCGCAAATTTTTCCATATCAAGGTTCCCCTGTTTCCAGCGTGTTTAAGCCTGATGATTCAAATGTTTAGGGGGAAGCACTGTTTGAAGAATTGTTTAAATCCGAATATAATTGATTGCTTTAAGCGACATCCTGTCGGAAAATGAAAGCTTTAGTAAAACATATATTCTGCCGTAAGTATTTTTTATGCATGAAAAACATTTAAATACTGTTTTCAACATTACTAAAACACGCGTAGAGGTGAATATGGTTTGAGAATTCTGAAAGATAGGAGAGGCATTAGTCCAGTAATCACAACCGTAATAATAGTTGCGGTAGGAATAACGATTGCGATAGCGGTGGCACTATGGATGACAGGCTTAGTGGGAGCATTCATGGGGTACGAGAAGGTTGAGATAAGAAGCAGGTTCGCCAATCCACAGACTGCTGGTGGTTGGACAATTACTATCAGATACAAGAACACGGGTTCAACACCCGCCAAGATAGACAATGTTTTCCTGAACAACGTGCCCTTCACCGAGTGGGATTCTAGCGCTACAACGATTGATTGGTCGGCTGGTGGCGGAAGCAGTGGCACGTTAAATCCAGATGATTCAACTACTTTTGCGCCTGCGAACGTTGGGGAAGACGTAACGCTCACGATAACCCTACCTGCTGACGCTACATATGGTGGCCAAACGCTGACGAGCGGCGTCACTGTGGAGATTAAGCTTCACTCAACCGGTGGCAAAGAATACTTCACAAGCATAGTCCTTCCTTAACACCGTAGCGTTTCCCATTTTTTTTCTTTACCCTTAAACTAATAGTGTTTTCAAAATGTAAAAGATTCGGGTTTGTAAAACAATAAGGTTTTTACTTCCAAGTGTTAAAAAAGGTTTTCAGCCTCCGATAGAGATAAAAAGCTCCACCCTCCTCCTACTAGTCGTTAAATGAGCTCTGCGAAGGCCGAGGAGAAGAAGCCTAACCCAGCTGTCGCCGAGACTAGGGTTGAGGCTAAGCCTGCTCCACCTGCCCCACCAGCCCCGCCTAAGGAGGAGAAGAAGGAGGCTAAGCCTGCTCCACCGCCTCCGCCTAAGAAGGAGAGGAAAAAGAAGGAGGAGGAAGAGGAGGTTGTAGAGTATGTTTTCGATCCTCTTCCCCTGAACACTACTCCCGTGGATGTCTACTGGATTGAGGAGCCTTTCGTAAGGATTGTTGTTGCTCCAATACCTGGCAGGGGTGGTGAGAAAGGCTATTTCATCGACGAGGTTACTCTAAACAGGGCTGAGAAGAATGCTTTCGTTAAGCTTAGAGATGTTTTGAGCAGGGAGCTTGCCCCCCCGAAGGACATGTCGATCGACGCTAGGCAACACGTGTTGGAAGAGGCTCGCAGGCTGATGAAGAAGTACAGGGGTACGCTGGGCTCTCTGAACGACGAGTCCATTAGGAAGGTTGAATACTACGTTAGAAGGGACCTGATAGGCTACGGCCCCATAAACCCGATTATCGAGGACAAGAATATTGAAGACATTTCCTGCGACGGCATCGATAAGCCTGTCTACGTCTGGCATAAGATGCATGAGAGCTTACCCTCAAACCTCAGGATAATGGATAAGGGGTATTTCAACGACTTCATCATTAAGCTGGCGCACTTCGCTGGGAAGCATATTAGTGCAGCGTTCCCGATCGTGGACGCGATGCTGCCCGGTAGGCATAGGCTTGCCGCAACCTATGGGGATGAGGTTTCAACCTTCGGCTCAACCTTCACTATCAGGAAGTTCAGGGAGGAGCCTTTCAGCATCATCGACCTGATTAAACTGGGTTCTTTAAGTCCTTCTCTTGCAGCCTACTTCTGGTTCGTCCTTGATAACAGGCTTACAGTCATGGTGATAGGCGGTACGGGTGCTGGCAAGACTTCTTTCCTAAACGCTTTAACCAACATGTTTAAGCCCGGTCTGAAGATTGTTACTGTTGAGGAGACTGCTGAGCTTAACGTTCCCCACGACAACTGGGTTCAGTTCGTCACCAGGGAGAGCTATGGTCTGGGGACTTCAAAGATAGGTGAGATAACGATGTTCGACCTTGTTAAAACCTCGTTAAGATACAGGCCTGACTACCTGATCGTCGGTGAGATTAGGGGCGCTGAAGCATTCGTATTGTTCCAGGCTATGGCGACCGGGCACGGCGGTATTAGCACTGTGCACGCTGAGAACATTGAGTACGCTATCAGGAGGATGACTAGCCCGCCGATGAACATCGCTGAATCCTATATTCCTCTGATGAATATTGCCTGCCTTGTCGAGAGAGTTGTACTGCCTAAGAAGGCTGGTGTACCATTCGGCAGGAGGGTTAGACAGGTTTGGGAGCTTGACCCTGAGGGCAATAGGATAAGCATAGCCTCATGGAACCCTGTTGAAGACGTTTTCGAGGTTGACTTTAGCAAGTCTGTCCACCTTCCCAACATCTGCCGTAAGACAGGCATGCCCCCCGACTGGTATACGAGGGAGCTGCAGGTTAGGGAGAGCGTCATAAGGTGGATGATGGCTAACAACATTACTCACTTCAAGGATGTTGCAAGGGTTGTGACAGAGTTCCACGTTAAGAGGGCTGAAGTCATTTCCAAGCTAAGGTGAATTGTCCTATACGCTCTGGCTGGAATACTGGAGAAGCATATTCTCACTGGTTTCCCTCTCCGTCGGTGCGATCCAGGATGTTAGGAGCAGGGAGATAGATGACCGTGTCTGGCTTGTCTTACTACTGGCTGCGCTTGCCTTAAACACTCTAGGGGTTTTCGCAGGCAGTGTTGAGCCGGTGGGCTGGCTTATCCTAGCAGGCCTCCAGTCTCTCCTTTTCCTCCTCTTGTATTACGCTGGCGTGTACGGGGGTGCTGACGCTAAATCCCTGATCTGCCTCAGCCTCATGTATCCTTCCTCTCTGCAGGCTTTGCTCACCGACCTAAGTACCGGCAAGCTTCCCGTCCCATTCTCAACATTCAACAATGCCATAATGCTTACAATCCTCTATCTGCCGGTAAACCTGTTCTGGAACCTCTCGGTGAGGGTTAAGGGTGTTGAACTGTTTAAAGACTTGGAGAAGGAGAACGCGTTAAGGAGGATTGCTGCACTATTGTTGCTGAGGAAGGTGAGGTTCTCGAACTATCGTTCAAACAGCGTCAGGTTCCTGCTTGCTGAGAAGAGGAGTAGGAGCGGCGTGAGGAGAATAGTGTTCTCTAGGAAGATAGATGGGGGAGAGGGTGAGCAGAGTTTTGAAGAGGATGACTATGTTTTCACAAGCTTCCTAATGCCTTTCCAGGTCTTCATGCTTATCGGCCTCCTCATACGCCTCCTGTACGGCGACATCCTGCTGCTGCTGGCCCTCGTCCTTGTCAAGCTTGCGCTGACAGGTTTCTAAAAATCAAAGTTAGAAACATCAATCTTTTTATCTACTCCATGTTAAAAAAATTTAAAAACTTTCCTTTACTATAAAGGTTTAAGCTTGTTAAGAAACCTTCTTGAAAACAAGGCGGGCGTAAGCTCGGTTATTGAAGCAGTTTTGATTACGGCCGTTGGGATAGTTGTGGCTATAGCAGTAATGCTTTGGATCAGTGGTTTAACCGGCAGCTTCCTGAGTTATGAGAATATAGGGGTTGCAGGCTCCAACTGTTACCTTGATGAAGATGTTTTCATGATTCAAATCCGTTTGAAGAATACTGGAACATCCACGCGGATAAACGAGGTGTTCGTCAACAGTGTTCCCCTGCGAGACTTGGAAGACGCCAGCATGTCCTGGATGGTTGAGGGCGGCGAGTCTGGAAACGGGCCTCCAATCCCGCTTAGAACCGGAGTTAACGTTGACCTGAACCTTGCAATACCTGACGGAACCGCCTGCGGCGGAGGCATCTTAACGAGCGGCGTCACGGTTAACATAATGCTTCACTCGTCTAGCGGTGCTGACTACCCTGTTAGCGTAACCCTCCCGTAAAGCAATAATTTTCATAGAAGCCTTTCCCCATTCCTCATTAAGGTTTAAAACATAAAAACACTGTTCCAGACAGGACCTTAGCCTTGAGAATATTCGCCTGCTCAGATATTCATCTGAGGCTCAGCCTGTTGGAGGAGGCTTTGAAGACTTCTAGGGACACGGATATTGCTGTCTGCCTCGGCGACGTAACAGTTTTCAACAGGGGGTTGGATGCTGCTTTAGAGAAGCTCAGGGCTTTAAACGAGAATGTGGCGATCATACCTGGCAACAATGAGTCTCCGAAGGTTTTAGAGGAGAAGGCTGTTGAAAAAGGCTTGATTTTTCTTCACGCTAGGAAGATTGTCTTCAAAGGGTTTACTTTAGCAGGTGTTGGCGGAAGCCTCCGCACGCCTTTCAACACTCCTTTCGAAATGGGTGAGGAAGATTTCAAACAGGTGCTTTCAGGCTTCAAGTCTTCGAAAAACCTTATACTGGTTTCGCACAGCCCGCCTTTCAACACTACGCTGGACCTTACTCATTCAGGCGACCATGTTGGCTCAATGGAGCTTAGAAGATTCATAGAGGAGGAGTCTCCATTGTTGTGCTTGTGCGGCCATGTTCATGAGAGAGCAGGATTATCCGAGAAGATTGGGGAAACCCTTGTTGTGAACCCTGGGGCAAGGGGCACGGTGCTGGAGGTGTAGGCATGTGAAGATTCTGGTAACTGGTAGGCCGGGGGTTGGTAAGACCACTGTTGTGTCTAAGATTGCTGAGGGTCTTAGGGAGAAGGGTGTTTCCGTGGGGGGAATGATAACCTACGAGGCTAGGGAGAAGGGGGTTAGAACAGGCTTCGTCGTCGAGGATTTGAAGACTGGTTTGAAAGGAGTTATGGCGAGTGTAGGCTATGCGTCTGGGCCGAGGGTTGGGAAATACGGTGTGGACATAGGGGAGATTGAACGGGTGGGTGTGAAGGCTATTGAGGATGCTGTTGCAGGCGACGAGGTTATCATAATGGATGAGATAGGTCCGATGGAGCTTTATTCAAACGCTTTTAAAACAGCTGTCTCCAGAGCATTCTCCTCGCCTAAGAAGGTTGTTGCGACAATACACTACAGGGCTTCGCAGAATCCTTTCTGCCGGAGAATAGTTTCCTTAGAGGGAATCTTAACATATGTTGTTAAACCTGACAACAGGGATGCCCTTCCCAGAATTATCCTACGCCAACTTTTCCCAACCTATTTCAACCCCGCTCCTCATTATGACCGGCATTGACCGGATATGGCCGGAATGCTTATAAGTCTCTTTTTAAATAAATAGGACATTGACCGGATATGGCCGGAATTGACGAATTGATTGGTGAGGGAGAGGGTGAAAAACTCGAGTTCAAAAAAAGTTTAGCTGAGAAAGAAGAGATACTGGAAACGGTAACAGCGTTCTCAAACACCCGCGGGGGAACAATATTGATCGGGGTTGACGACTATGGTAACGTGATCGGGGTGGATTTTAAAAAAGGAGAGATGGAGAGCCTAGAGAACTCGATTAACCAGCTTATTGAGCCAAAGGTTTATCCAGATTTTAAAATTATTCCCCATGGGAATAAGCTGGTTCTGAAAATAGAGGTGCATGAGGGTTTCAACAAGCCCTATTTCTACAGGGGTGCCTGCTATGTGAGGAAGGGGAATGTTACTAGAAGGCTTGACAGGAACGGGATTCTGGAGGTGGTTTCGCGTAGAGTAACATTCGACTCCTTGGTTTTCGAAGGTGAGTATGAGATCAGTGAGGAGCTTGTTGAAGGCTTCTTGAAGAAGGCTAGGGAGAGAAGGAGGATGAGGATTGAGTCAGAAAACATTCAAACAGTCCTTAAGAAGCTGAACTTGTTAGACCGGGGGAAAGCGAGGAACGGGGCCCTGTTGCTTTTCTCAAAGGAGTGCTCATCCCATTTTCCTCAAGCAGTGATTAAAATAGGCTACGCTGAGGGAGATAAAATGGTGGATGAGGCTCTGATCGAGGGTCCCCTGCAGGTTCAGCTTGAGGAGGCTATGGGCTTCATCCGGAAACACATTAGAAAAGGATATGTGGTAAAGGGGCTTGAGAGAGTTGAAACCTGGGAGTATCCTCTCGAATCCGTAAGGGAGGCTCTTGTGAATGCTTTGCTCCACAGAGACTATTTTTCAAATTCACATGTCTCAGTAAGGATCGATGAATCCGGGATCACGGTTGAGAATCCGGGCGAGCTTCCCCCGCCTCTCGAGATCGAAGACTTAAGCAGGGAGCACCCCTCGATCCCTAGGAACCCGTTGATATCAAGAGCCTTCTTCTACATGGGGTATTTTGAGGAATGGGGGTCGGGGACGCTCAGAATGATAAACTCTCTTAGGAGCATGAGTCTCCCTGACCCAGAGTTTTCACAGGGTAAAGGATTCTTCAAAGTCTGTATTAGAAGCCTAAAGTCTTTAGAGAAGGATCTGAACGAGAACGAGAAGAGGCTTTTGGATTTCGTCAGGGCGAGGAGAACGGTAAGCAGAAGGGATTGCGAACTGTTTCTGAACCTCTCTGAGAGAAGTGTGAGACGCTTCCTCTCAAAGCTTGAGAGGCTCGGGCTGATAAGGAGGATTGGGGAAGGGCGGCGAGTCAAGTATGAGCCAACCGGCTAAAAACTGATTTCTCCTAATGGTTCAAAGGTTTGGCTCGAAAAACGTAGAACCGCGTTTTCCCATATTTTCCTATGAAAGCCTCCTGTAGGAGAGGTGTTTAATGGGTTACTTGAATCTAAGCTTCAAGCATTCCCCTGCGGCTAAGTAGCTTAAAGGAAACTTTTATAATGCGCGTTTTCTACTGCTCCATGAAGCTAGATGAGTATAAGTCAGCAGGATGCTGAGAAGCTTGAGGAAAGATCAGTGGAGGTTGCTGGGAGAAGAATACTCCTAGGCGGCCCCAGGCCTGAGCTGAGGAATGGTGAGACGCTTGTTAGAAACACGCTTTCCGTCTGCCCAGAATGCTACAGGCTTCTCCCTGCACTAGTCTACGAGAAGGATGGTAAGATATGGATCAGGAAGAACTGTCCTGAGCACGGTGAGGTTGAGGACCTGTACTGGGGTGACGCCGAGATGTATCGGAAGGCGATGACGTATGAGGCTCCTCCGACGAAGGTTAAGTACGCTTACAAGCAGCTTGAAAAACCCTGCCCATTCTCCTGCGGCATATGCACGATCCACACCACTCAGACAGCGCTAGCCAACGTTGTCGTAACGAACAGGTGCAACTTAAGCTGCTGGTATTGTCTCCCGGGGAACGAAGAAGCTCTTTTCAAGACTGGTGGAGAAACGGGTCTTAGAAGCTTTGAAGATGTTTCAAAAAACCTTGCATTCAACCATAGGGTTGAGGCAGGAGGGTTCGCTGGCGAATACGCTATTCCCGAAGACCTGTATGTTTTAAGCTTTGACGGTGGGAAGGCAGAGTGGACTAGGGTTGCAAAAATATTCCGAAGAAAATACGGGGGAAGAATCTTGAGGATTAAGACAAGGACTGGACGTGAAGTCAGGTTAACACCCGAACACATGGTCTTTGTCAATGAGAATGGTGAAATAAGGAAAAAGCGAGTTGATGAGCTTAATGAAAAAGACATGCTTGTCTTGCTTTGGAATTTTAATAGCAGTAGTGGTTTCAGGGAGATTAACCTTTTGGAAGAGTTTAAAGCACTCCCGGAAGAAGATAAAGAGAAGGTTTATGTTAGGGGCGTGGAGAATATTAATGCGCTCCTGTTAAGGAGAAGATATGGGAACGTTGTTTACAGTTGGAAGACTAATGGTTCAATGCCGTTAAAATACTTCTACGATTTACATCCCCCCGGCGAGTATAGGCTGGGAAGAGACGCCACTAAACACGAGGTTTCCCCCAGATTAGAAATAACCCCTGAAATGGCTACGATCATAGGTTATTTCATATCGGATGGTAACTATACTAGCAAGGATATTAGAATAACCGTTGCTCAAAAGGATGTGGAGGAGGAGATTGTGAGCATTCTTGAAAAACTTGGATTACCCTACAGTTTTCTTATACACGAGGGAAAGGCGAAGCAACTCGTTGTTGGAAGCAGGCTGATTAGGCTCGTTTTCAAGCACGTTTTTCAAATACCTGAAAAATCTGCGAACAAGAGGCTTCCAAGAGGCTTCTTAGGCTTCCCGTTAGAGTCTAAAGTAGCTTTATTGAGCGGTTTGTTCAACGGAGACGGGTATGTCGTTAGAGGAACTAGGCACCTGAGCGTCGGGTATGCCAGTGTTTCTAAAGGCCTTATTAGAGACATTCTCTTCCTTCTGGCTTCGCTAGGAATATTCGCTAGGGTTCACAGGGTGAGCAAAGAGAAGGTTAAGGGTGCTAAGCATGATCTTTACAAGATTTACATCGCCGGCAAGGATCTGGTTAAACTGGTCAATCTACTTAAGCTTAGGAACGGTCATGTAAAGAGGCTTGGCGATATTGGGGAGAGGAAGGAGGCTAAAGTAGTAAGGTATGGCAATTTCTATCTTGATACAGTGGAATCTGTAGAGGAAGAGTATTACGCCGGCTACGTGTACGATTTGGAAGTGGAAAACAAGAGCCATTCATTCGTAGCGTCAGACGGATTCTTGGTTAGCAATTGCTTCTTTTTCGCCGAGAGATCAGGCTATGTGTATGAGCCTACTCTGGAGCAGTACCGGATGATGATGAGGTACCTCCGGAAGCAGTACCCGTATGGGGCTAAGGCAATTCAGCTTACTGGTGGAGAACCACTGGTGAGGGATGACATCGTCGACATTGTGAGAATAACTAGGGAGGAGGGCTTCAACCATATTCAGCTCAACACACACGGGATTTTCTTCGCGCTCGACGGGGGTGAGGAGCTTGCGAGAAGATTGAGGGAGGCTGGTGTCAACACAGTATACCTGAGCTTCGACGGCCTCGACCCGAAGATAAACGTGAAGAACCATTGGGAGATCCCCTACATCTTCGAAAACTTTAGGAGAGGAGGAATGACCAGCGTCGTCCTTGTTCCAACAGTGATAAACGGATGGAACACAGGGGAGCTTGGGAAAATAGTGAGGTTCGCTGCTGTCAACGCGGATATTGTTAGAGGCGTGAACTTTCAACCCGTCTCCCTAGTGGGTCAAATGCCGAGGAAGGAGAGGGATAAGCATAGGGTAACCATCCCTGACGTGATAAGGCTGGTGGAGGAGCAGACCAACGGGGAGATAGGGAGAGACGCCTGGTACCCTGTGCCCTTCACACTCATACTGACAAGGTTCCTTGAGCTTCTGAGCAAGGGGAAGGAGCAGTGGCACATGCCTATACATCCTGCATGCGGAATGGCCACCTACATTTACCTCGACAGGTCCAGGAACGGTATTCATTTCATACCGATAACAAGCTTCGTCGACGTTGAGAGCCTCGCTGAATACTTGAAGCAGAAGACTGCTGAAATGGAGAAGGGCAGAAGCAGATACATGGTTATGCTTGAACTAGTCCGCAAACTAGGAAGCTTCATAGACAAGGAGAAACAGCCAAAAGACCTCAACCTCGGAAAAATACTGACCAGCATAATCCTCAAAAGAAGCTACGGCGCATTAAGCATATTCCATTATAAATTTAACTTTTTAGGTATGATGCACTTCATGGACCCGTATAATTATGATGTTGAGAGGGTGATGCATTGCGGTATTCATTATGTTACTCCTGAGCCGAACGTCGTTCCGTTCTGCACCTTCAACGTTTTGCCCGAGCTCTACAGGGATAATGTTCAGAAAAAGTTTTCGATAAGCCTGGAGGAGTGGAATAAACTTAAGCCTGAAACAGTCGGGGACAAGGCTAAGTACAAGAGGGATGTTAAGAAGCTGGAATCCGGAGAAATATATAAGAAAACTTACCAAGGTTTCCTTGAATAAGCCTAGGGATACTATGCAAGAAGATTAGGTTATATCAATATATCCTTCTTCTGTAGAGCTTTTCCTTACCCTCGTCCCAGGATTTGTATGCAAGGAAGATGGCGTCAGCCCTTTTCTTTATCTCTTCCATTTTTTGATCATCCACTATGTTATTCGCATCAAAAACTGAGTAGAAATGGCAATACTTGAAGTAGAAGTTTGGAGGAATGAAAAGAGCCACTCTAACTCCAGTCTTCTTAGTCACAAGCCTTGCAATCCCCTCCTCAAACCTTAACATCGCCATCAGCCTCCCGTACTTATTATTGTATTTTTCCCAGTTTCTCCTGTCCTGCAGATCCTTGAGGAGGAGCTAGAGCCGAGAAGCATCTATATGATAATCCTCAGCCCATCCATCGATCGATTCAATGGCATCAGATATGATCCATATTTGTCCCTTCATATCTTCTTCAATAGAATAACAACTGAAACCCCATGATTGGACAGACCATTTGAGCTTCTCTTTTTCTAACGACCTTCCCAAGATTTTTTCCACACGTATTTCGTAGGGCTGGTAGAAGGGTTCTCCCTTGAAGCGTTCGTCTAAGTAATCCTTGACCCTTTTCGGAAAATCCGGGCTCTCCACTTCAGCCACCCCTCTCATCCTCGAAGATGGTTTCCATCTTTCCATCCCTAGACATCTTAATGAGCCTAAACCTTTTAATCCCCCTCCCGTCTAAAGGGCTTCCCAAGGATCATAATAATCCCTAGTGATTAACGCAAACTTTGCACTTTCGTACTTTTTCTCCTCCATGTAGCCTCTAAGCTGATCTGCTGCTTGACAAAGTACTCTCGCCTCAGCGCGTGCTACATTGCCCCTGCTCCTCCTCATCCGCTTTAAGATTCTGCAACTTGACAGCTAAGAAAAGCGATCTATCTAAGGTCTTCCAAGAAGCGGAGAGTTGCGTTTTCACGCTATTCCCTTCTATTGCATTTAATGTTTTGCAGTGTTCTATAGGGGGTAATGTTCAGAAAGTTCTTCACGAGTCAATGAGCGGAGCAAATTTAAGTCCGGGACTATTGGAGAAGGGTGAAGTATAAGAGGGATGTTAAGCTTGCATCAGGTGAGACGTATAGAAAAGCATGCGAGGGCTTATAAACGGGTTTTCAAACAATAAAGTATTTAAAAACCGTTCAACATAAGTAAATGGTTGAAAATGAGTCTTAAGGTGGGTGACCCCGCACCGGATTTCGAAGCCCCTAGTACAAGGGGCAGAGTGAAGCTTTCAGAGCTTAAGGATAAGTGGATTCTCCTGTTGACGCATCCCTCAGGCTTTAACCCGGTTTGCACCACTGAGATAATAGCTCTGTCTCAGAGGCTTGACGAGTTCAGGAAGATGGGGGTGGAGGTTTTCTCAATATGCTCAGGGAGCCTGCAGAGCCATATAGCTTGGATCAGGGATGTAGAGGAGAAGTATGGTTTGAAGATTCTTGTGCCTGTTGTAGCCGACCCTGATAACAGGATTATAAGTTTATACGGGGCTTTAGACGGCAAGGGCTCTGTTTCAAGAAGCGTCTTCCTCATAGACCCCGGGAGCATAGTAAGGTTTGTGGTGCACTATCCTGCTGAAGTCGGGAGAAATATTAAGGAGCTGGCTAGGGTTTCAAAGGCTTTTCAAACCAGTATTAAGGCAGGGCTTCTTGCTCCTGCAAACTGGGAGCCGGGTGAACCCATGGTTACTCCTCCTCCGTCAACCATGGATGAGGCTGAGAAGAAGGTTAAGGATGGTGCTGAACGCTGGTATCTTCAGAGGAAACAGGTTTAGGTAAAACTATAACAATTCCTTCTTTTTAGCGGAAACAGATATGGCTTCGAAAACTATTCTTGACGCTGCTGCTGCAGAAGCCCCAGCGTGGTCTAGGAGGGGGTTCAGCTCAACTAGGTCCATCCCCACAATCTTCCTGCTCACAGCGTTTTCCAAGAGGCTTACCAGAATGCTTGTTGAGAGGCCGCATGCCTCAGGGTTCGCTACTCCAGGCGCGTAGGCAGGGTCAAGAGCATCCAGATCTATGCTCAGGTAAACACTCCCCGCTTTCTCAACAATACTCTTCAAAACGTCGGCTGATTCAACAGGATTCTGAAGGATCTGCCTTGAGGTAAAGTATGTTTTTCCACGAGCATACTCCGCCTCCTCTCTGCAGGCTGCTCTGACGCCGACATGGATAACTCTGCAAACCTCCTCGCTGATCCTCCTCATGACTGTTGCATGACTCGTCCTCATGCCCTGCGGATACTCGTTTCTGTAGTCGAAGTGGGCGTCGAAAGAAACCAGTAGGTCAGGCTTAAGACCTCTTGCCGCCCCCAGTGTTATGGTGTGCTCTCCCCCTAGGAACACCGGGGTCTTAGAATCCTCCTTAACCTCTCTTGAAACTGTTTCAACCCTTTTCAAAACCTCGTCGACGCTGAAGGTTACTGCAACATCCCCAAGGTCTGAAACCGGTACCTCCTCAAAGTCTAGGCCACTGTTAAGGCTTAAGGTCTCTGCCTCCTGTGAGAAATGCCTCAGGCTTGCGGGTCCAAATCTTGAGCCTGGTCTGAAAGATGTTGTACCGTCGAAGGGCACACCTATGATTGAGAACAATGACTCCTCATAGCTGTGTTTAATCCCTGAGAAGAAATACGGGTTTTCAACTAGGTATAGTCTCGCCTCATCCAATCCGGCTTGCAGCACCCTTTGAAATAGATAAAGATTCCTCTGAAAACTGATGGCTGCTTAAAAACTCGGAATACCTATGGTTAAGCGGGATGAGGCTTGAAGCAACAGTCTTCTCCAACCCGGGTCTACAAGCGTTCTCAAGCCTTAGAATATTCTTCTCCGCATTGCTTCTCTGCCACGCCGCCATCCAAGACATTAAGCGTAGGGAGCTAGAGGCCTCGGCATGGGTTCCAATAATCCTGCTGGGCGTCTCCACGTTAATTGTTGAGCTCGCAGTCTTCTCTCAATTGGAAACTATTCTTCCCAAGCTAGCGTTGACGCTTGCAACTCTAAGCCTACTGTTTCTCCTCGGCCTCTACGAGCTTGGCGACGCCCTTATGTTGATTGGCATAGGGCTCACTCATATCTCAACCACCCGGCCACTCGTACAGGGTTGCCTCCTCCAGCTTCCTTTCCCAGACTTCAGCCTAACAGTCTTGTTGAACGCTGAACTTTTCTCGCTTACCATAATCGTTTTAAACTTGGTTCACAACCTGAATTCAGGGGCTTTAGCTGAAGTTAGAAAAAAATTTCTTCGCGAGAAGCTTATTCATCTGCTACTCCTTAAAGCGGTGAAACCAGATGTGGAGACAGGTCGAAGAATAGTGTTCGTTAAGCAGACAGTCCCGATGGTTTTATTCATACTCTTAGGGTATGTTGCAACGCTTCTTTTCGGAAGCCTCATCCCCCTGCCTTACGGCTGAGAGTAAGCATTGTTCCAAGAGACGGTCGGAAGTAAAACATCTTTTCTCCTAGGAGGCTTAAGGTATGAAGACTGCTGCTGCCAAGACGGTTGTCCAGAGCCCGTCCTTGTTGCCTACGGCAGACTGGGTTACGCTCATCGTCTTAACCCTTCTACCGCTTATCTTCCATATCTCCTTCTGCTCATCCCAGCTCTTATCTATGTCGAAGGGAACTCCCAGTGTTGAAGCAAGCATGAAGGCGGCAAGATCTTCAGCGTAGTCCCCCGCCTTCTTCTCAGTCTGGCCGAAGGAATGGTGCTCACTCAAATAGCCGTAGCTCTCGTCGTCAAGAGGCTTAGCCATCCCTATTGAGGATGCTATAAGCCTGTTAGGCTCATTAGTATCGTTCTTGGCTAAGACCACGAATATTATCTGGCCAGGTTTAAGCTTGCTCAGACCCTCCTCCCTATTGATTATCGTGCAGCCGGGTGGTATTATGCTTGAAATCGGAACAAGGTTGAACTGAGCTATGCCCGCATCTCTTAAAGCTATTTCAAACGAAGCGAGTCTCTCCCTATGTATGCCAACGCCCTTCGTGAAGAATACTTCCCTTGGAACGAAGCTGAATCCTTCCATTCTTTAACTATTGGAAGAGAAAATGTGAAAAAGGTTTAAGATAAAGTTTTCCCCGCCGGGTAAAACGTATAAGGTACGCTGGTTCTAATGTAATGCTGAAATGAGCACAAGGCAAATCAAACTATGTTTGGTGGGATGCGGTGGAATAGCGTACATGCATGTTAACAACCTGATTCGGCTGAAGAACGCTAGGATAACTGGTCTCTGTGACGTGAATCCTGAGAACATTAGGAGGCTTAAGGATGCTTTCCCCGTCTTGGAGAAGGTGGAGGAGTTCTCCGACTACAAGACTATGTACAAGTCTGTGGAGGCTGATGCTGCAATCATTTTAACACCTCATACTCTTCATTTTAACCAGGCTATGGATGCTTTAAACATGGGGATGCACCTCCTTGTTGAGAAGCCTCTTTCCACCAGGGTTGACCACGCAAGGAAGCTTGTTGAAAAAGCATCTGGGGAAAACAGGGTTCTAATGGTCTCCTACCAGAGGCATTACGAGCCTCCCTTCAGGTTCATAAAGACTAGGATTGAAGCAGGGGAAATCGGGGAAATCCAGTTCATCTCATCACTCCTAGCCCAAGAATGGATGAGGGGGACCCAGGGAACCTGGAGGCAGGATCCTGAGCTGAGTGGTGGTGGCCAGCTTATGGATAGTGGAAGCCACATAATGGACTTCATACTCTGGTCAACAGGCTTAAAGCCTTCCCAAGTCTTTGCACAGATGGACTATAAGGATCGGAAGGTCGACATCAACACTTCACTAAGCATAAGGTTTTCAAACGGTGCTTTAGCTAGTGTAAGCATACTTGGGGACGCCCCCTGCTTTGAGGAATATCATGCTATTTACGGCACTAAAGGGGCGGTTCTCTACGATAACGGAAAGGTTAGGGTGCTCGATGCTGAGGGCACTTTCTCGAAAACCCCGTTGAAAACGTCTTTCAAGCCTAATAACCCTGACAGAAACTTCGTGATGAGCATCCTTGGGCTTGAGACGCCTGAGTCACCGGGTGAATGTGGTCTAAGGGTAATAGAGTTGACTGAAGCTGCTTTAGAGAGCGCGAGGCGCGGCGAGAAAGTATTGCTTTAAAATGGCTGATGAAGGGAAAGGCGGGGCCCAGAAGTTCGACCTCCACATTCACACTTTTTTCTCAAGAGACTCGCTTATAGATCCGAAGCTTCTTCCGAAGAAGGCTGCTTTAAGAGGGCTCGCCGGCTTCGCTGTCACTGACCACGATTTCTTCGGAGCCCATGATAAGATTGATCCTGGAGGAATGATAGTTGTGCCCGGGATGGAGATCAGGACTATTGCCGGAGACCTAATCGTCCTCTTCATACAGGAGCCTGTTCACTCCAAGGACCCGTTCGAAGTCTCCGATAGGGTTAGGGCACAGGACGGTGTTGTGATAGCGGCACACCCCTTCGGCTTCCCGAGGCTGGGGGGAAGCACTGATGAGAAGGTTTTCAGCCTTCTAGACGGTGTTGAGGTTGTGAACGCCAGGAATCTTCTTAGAAAACAGAATGCGAAGGCTCTAGAGCTTGCTAGAAGATTCGGGAAGACTGAAGTAGGTGGCAGCGACGCCCATACTCTGCGCGAGGTTGGTCAAGCATACACTCTTGCAGAAGCATCCAGCCTAGAGGAGTTGCGTCTAATGATTAGGAGAAAGATGACTAGGGGGGCGGGAGAATTAAGTCTCCCCTTTGTACACTTGTCAAGCTTTGTCGCAAGCCTCTCACACTTGCTGGCTCAATAGTTTCCTTGAACGACTCACAGTTTCCCGAATGTTGCGTTGAAAATTAAAAAGAAAAAAAGGAAAAAAGAGGAGGAAACGGTTATGTCAAAATCACTTTTTCTTCTTAGCTTTCTTCTTAGCCTTCTTCTTAGCGGCCATTTTCAGGAAGAATAGTATACAAGCATACACTTAAACTTTTTGTTTTTTAACATTTTGATACAGATTCCTTGTCTAACTTTTTTAATTTTCATTTAACTGATTAAGCTGTCAAAGGTTCCGAGAAACTTCTCCTCTACGCCAACCGGTATTGCTCCTGATGCTGCAACACTGTGCCCGTCTCCAAAACCCCCGTGTTTGAAACAGGCTTCTGGAAGAATCTTCGACAAGGGCGGCTTCAAACCGTTCTCGATCATAAGCCTAAGGTCTGAAGGAGCTCTCGCAGAAACCTTCGTGTAATCTGTTTCAAGCGAGCCGTAGCCAGGTATCTCCCTCGGAATCCTCATGAAACCGACAAGATATTTCCTGCTGTCCACAAGCCTCTGGTAGCTCAAGTATGAGGCGAAGCTTCCGATAACCTTACTGCCCATCCCCTTGAAAAAGTTTCCTGAGTCAAACCATTGAAGACTCCTCATTTCTCCAATACCCCTTCTGATTATCGATGCTAAAAGAGCCTTGTTGGCTCTCTTCCTCTCCTCTTCTAAGGATTCTGAGAAGCTTAAGGTCTCAGGGGTGAAGCCTTTACCACATGCTTCAAGAGCCTTTTCAACACCGCCCCGGTAATAGCCCACTGAAGCCAAAATAGTAAGAGTCTGAGAAGCCTTAACCCTTGAAACCATGAAGCCCTCAGCAATTATCTTGAAGTCTCTGCCAGACTGCTTAACCAAATTCTCTTTCAAAGACTCGTCTAAGACAATCCTGTTAACCCCTGAAGCCTCTCCCGGTATTTCAACAGAGCCTATCAACGCTAGGTGAGCAAGCCTCCTGAGGCTTTTATCAACCGTCTTAGCGAAAAAGTAGGCGACGGTTGAGGCTGAGGCGTCGCTCTCCCCCTTGAAACCATACAGCTCAGGATTAAGGTTAAACAAGTTGCTCCTACTAGTAGGATGAGTATCGTGATGGTCTATTATGACTGCCAGGCAGTCGTCTCTAAGGTTCTCCCCTATTCTCTTCACGTGTGCGGAACCTATGTCGGCAAACACTACCACACTGTATTTGGAGAGCGTTTTCTCAAGAACCTCTGGAAAAAGCTTGTCTAAGCAAAGCGTCTTAACACTATACCCCATTGCTTCGAGAGCGGTCTTAACTATTGCTGCTGAACACACCCCGTCAGCCTCATCATGATGGATTAAAACAGCTTCTCCAATCCTCTTCCTCAGGGCGTCAACAGCCCCTCTAAAACTTGCTTCAAACACCTCCAACCTGTAGACCATTATAGCAAGGTGAGAAATAAACTTGTTAGAAAGAGATATAAGCATAGTTTTCATAGCGTCTGCGAGGCTTTTTGCTTAGTGAAGAGGTTGTTAAGGCTGTTGAAAAGGTTAAGCCGAGTATTGTGAATGTGAGTACTGTTAAAATGGTTTACGAATTCTTCTTCTACGCTTTCCCAGTCCACGGTGTCGGGTCAGGCATAGTTGTGGATGAGGACGGTCTGTTTCTGACGAATCATCATGTTATAAGAGGGTCTGACCATATTCACGCCTCCTTCTACGACGGTCTTATGATGGAGGGCCGGGTTGTCGGCGCTGACCCAAGCCTAGACATTGCCTTGGTTAAGGTTGAGGGGGAAAACCTTAAGCCTGCTGAACTGGGGGACTCTGACACTCTCCGGGTTGGAGAAATAGTTCTGGCGGTTGGAAACCCGTTGGGTCTGGCCGGTGAGCCGACGGTCACAATGGGTGTTGTAAGCGCTTTAGACAGGCAGATAGTCTCGAGGGAACTATTCTTTCCCGAGCTTATTCAGACTGATGCCGCGATAAACCCTGGGAACAGCGGTGGGCCACTTGTAAACCTTAAGGGCGAGGTTGTGGCTGTGAACACTGCTGTAATACCTTTCGCCCAAGGCATAAGCTTCGCAATACCTATAAGCTCTGTTAAACCCCTTGTGGAATCCTTCAAAAAATACGGTAGGATAATTAAGCCTTGGCTGGGTGTGAAGTCGATAGATGTCAACAGGCAGATTGCGAACTACTATTCTCTGAGCGTTGACTACGGGGCGTTGCTAGTAGAGGTTTCTCCGAGGAGTCCTGCTGAAAGAGCTGGCTTGAAGCCGGGTGACGTCATAACCATGATGGACGGTAAACCTGTTAAAAGCTCATCCCTCTTGATAAAGGAGCTTAGGAGGAAATCAGTGGGGCAGAGGGTTGAACTGCTTTTATACAGGGGCTACAGCAGACATGTTGCCTCATTAGTCTTAGAGGAAGCCCCCTTTTAACGCTCCAAACCAGTATTAAGAGCCGCCTATACTCCTTTGAACAAATATCCTTATTTCCCAAACTCTTCAATAAGGATTTGCACAGCCTTCTTGCTAAGCTCCCTGCCTGCTTGGTCCAGCGTCACGTATTTCAAAGCATCCTTAGGACAATACTCGACGCATTTAGGTGAGCCGTGTTTCTCACAGTAATCGCAGACAATGGCCTTCCTCTTATCCAAGTGGAGCCTCACCACCCCAAAGGGACATACTTCAACACACCAGCCACACCCATTACACTTGTTCTCATCCACCACTATGACTCCATTAGGCTTCTGTTTCAAAGCGTCTCTGGGACATGCTTTAACGCACGGCGGGTCCTCGCATTTCCTGCAGGTTACTGCAAGGTTTACGAAAGGCTCTATTCTGACAACCCTTATCCTAGACTTCTTAATGTTCAGAACTCCTTCACTAGCAAACGAGCAGATGTACTCGCATATTTTGCATCCGTTACACTTGTCAGGGTCGCACACTATTACCTTCCTAAGCCTCGACTCCAACCTCCTCAGCCTCTTTAACCAACCCCAGCTCGATAAGCTTCTTCTTTAAAGGTATTCCATCCCTACTCCAGCCCCTGCACTCGTAGTAGCCGTCTAAAGCCTCCTCGTACTCGCTCCTCTTTATCACCGCCCCCTTAACAACGTCGTCGGGCAACGGGTCTTCGAAAGCCCTTGGAGGCGGGTAATCGTCTTTCCTAGATACCCCGCACTTAACGTTGAAACACCTTGCCAAGTTATGAATTCTCTCCCCTGCCTTAACGATCTGCTCACCAGTCATGCTTAACCCTGTTACAAGAGTGTAGAGCTTTGCAATCTCATCCATTGAGTTGAAGATGCCTCTGGTGAACTTGCATATTATGAGGGAGTCTATCACCGCATACTGGTTCTCACCATCGTAAACTATTCTTCCCCTGCTCTTGTCCAGCCTAAGCCTGTCAACCTTCCCCCGCACGTCAACCTGGTATGAGCCTGACCTCAAGTAGTCTGCACCCCTGTTCGAAACAGCGAAGCCCAAGGTGGATGTTTGCAGAGACCTCAACTCGTAGGCAGCCCACTCCAAGCCTTTGCAGTGTACTGCAAACCTTTCAGAACCCTTCCCAACTATTTGAGAGGCTCTTCTAACACCCTCGGAAAGAAGTTTTCCGAGCTTCCCTTCTTTGAAGCATATTCTTCTAAGCGCCTCAAGCAGCGCCTCACCGTTACCGAACCTGAGTTCAATACCGTCAGTCTCATCCTTGCTTAGAAGGCCTTTTTCAAAGCATTCCATCGCCCAGCCTACTACGTTTCCAGCTGATATGGTATCAACTCCAAGCGTGTCGCAGATTTCAATAGCCTTGGTTATAGTGTCAAGGCTCCTGATACCGCAGTCAGGCCCGAGCAGAGCCAGGCTCTCGTAGTCAACGCTTGAAACTGAGCCTGATTCCCTAGCTTGATTAACATGGTCACATGCTATCGGGCATCCTGCGCACGCCACTATCTTCTTAACATATGTCTTGCTCATGGTTTCTCCTGAAACATCTTCAGCATACTCGAAGGTTCCCCTCTGAAAATTATAGGATGGTAGGCATCCAAGCTTGTTATGTACAAGAATGTTGGCGGGCGTACCGTAAACCCTGTACTTCTCGGTTGCAGGCCCTTGGCAGCGCTCGTTTAAGTCAGATATGAATCTTACAAGCCCCTCTACATCTGCAACCTCGACATCCTTAGTTCCTCTGAAAGTCACAGCCTTAAGGTTCTTAGAGCCCATGACTGCCCCCATTCCGCATCTCCCGACCTGCCTGTTCCTCTCGTTCGTAATGTTTGCAAGCTTAACCATCCTCTCTCCTGCTGGCCCTATGGAGGCAACTGTGAAAGACTCGTCTCCAAGCTCCTCCTTAATCATCTCCTCGGTTTCCCAGGTTGTTCTTCCCCAGATGCTTGACGCGTTCTTCAGCTCAACGTTCTCATCGTCAACCATTAGGTAGACTGGTTTCTCGGACCTTCCTGTGAACACGACCCCGTCCCACCCGGCGCTCTTAAACTCTGAAGCGAATAAGCCTGTTGATATTCCGAAGCCGAATATGCCTGTTAAAGGAGACTTGGCAAAGACGGCATACTTGTTTCCGGCAGTAGATATTGTTCCTGCAAGCGGCCCATTCCACCAGATTAACACGTTCTCTGGTGAAAGAGGATCCACCTGAGCAGGGTTAGGCAGCATGTCGTAGAGCATTCTCGCTCCGAAACCGTAGCCGCCTATGTAGCTTAAGGCGAAGGCCTCGTCAATCTTACCCACGGTTGTCTTGCTCCTTGTCAAGTCAACCATCAAGTATTTCCCAGCGTAGCCCTTCAACACTATCCTCCTCCGGCTACTGAGGGAGAGAAAACAACCTTGTCCCCCGGGTTAACAAGGTACTCCCCGATCCTACTGAGGTCAGCAACCCTTCCATTTACTATTATTAACGAGGCGTCCTCCATAGGTTTTCCGTCAGGCCCTATGAACTCGGAACGCAAATCAGCTCCAATCATTCTGCTCAACTCCTCCAGCAGACTTAGGAGACTGGTCCCCGGCTTCAAAGGAATCCTAATAGTCTTACTACGGAATATTTCACGGAACTTTCCCAACAGTTCCAACTCCACTTCGTTCACAGTGGGGGCAAAATATTGGTTCAAGATTATATAAGACTTTTCCCTAGGGTGACGCGTTTCACACCAAATGGGGGGGATGAAAGATTTTTCTATTACTTAGGAAGCGTTTCCACAAGCTAATTGTCGACAAGGCTGGCTGACAACCCTCTGCTAATCGTCGTAGAGAAGCGGTTCTACACAGATTACGTTCGGCTAACTGTTGATAGAAGCAAATGCATCTTTTGCGATGTCTGCATGAAGGTCTGTCCTAAGAATGCGATCAGGCTTGCGAGAAGAGAGGATGGAACACTAGCCCTGAAAATAGGGGAGGAGTGCAGCCTTTGCGGGGCATGCGAACCCCTGTGTCCCTCGGGAGCAATAGTTCTAACTGTGAACGGGAAGCGTTTAAACACCTTAGTTTCCTCAGGAGGATTCCCCCTACCTCTGCCGAAGGTGAAGATTGATTCCTCAAGATGCAAGCAGGACTGTTTCAAATGCTTCGAGGCATGTCCGCTCGGCGCCTTAACCATAGACGGCAACCATAACGTTAAGGTTGACGACGGAAAGTGTTTACGGTGCCCATGGTGCGAGGACGCTTGCCCGGAGAAAGCAATAAGGGTAAACCCCTTGTTCGAAGGATCAATATCCATAGACGAGTCTAAGTGTGAGGAGAAGTGTAGTGCCTGTGTGGAAATATGCCCTACTAAGGCAATTACTAAAAGCGGAGGGAAAATCAATGTCAACCCAAGATGCTGCATACTGTGCAACGCCTGCACCCACCTCGATGTTTGCAGGAACCATGCGATAACCGTTAATAGGCGCAGGATCCTCCACGGGGAAGGGTTCTCAGCAGTATGGGCTAATGCTTTAGAGAAGCTTCTAGGAGGAAAACCGCTGACAAGGGAGCTTGATGCTGAGGGCTACAGGAGGATGAGAAAACTGGTTGAGGAGGCTGGGCTCTGATGGCTGAGGAACCTAGGATAGGGGTCTTCGTATGCCACTGCGGGAAGAACATTGGCGGCGTCGTCGACGTTGTTAAGGTGGCTGAATACGCTAAGACTCTTCCAAACGTGGTCTACGCTTCCCATAGTCTTTACACATGCTCCGACGCTGGGCAGGCCGAGATAAAAAAGGTGATAAAGGAATACAGGTTGAACAGGGTTGTCGTCGCATCATGCTCCCCGAAGATGCATGAGCCGACTTTCAGAGCATGCGTCTCTGAAGCCGGTTTAAACCCGTATCTTTTCGAAATGGCTAACATAAGGGAGCACTGCTCATGGGTCCACATGAATGATCCTGAGGGCGCCACGCTGAAGTCGATGGACCTTGTTAAGATGGCTGTCGCTAAGGCTCGCCTACTGGAGCCTCTTGAACCAATCATTGTTCCTGTTGAGAGGACTGTGCTGGTTATCGGGGGAGGCTTGGCTGGGATGCGGGCTGCACTGGATGTTGCAGACTCAGGCTACAAGGTTATGCTTGTGGAGAAGTCTCCACGACTCGGGGGGAAGACAATCCTCCTCGGGAAAACTTTTCCCAAGGTTGACTGCACAGCATGCTTGGTTGACGAGATGGTTAGCAGGGTTCTCACGCATCCCCGCATAAGGGTTCTCACGCTCTCCGAGGTTGCTGGAGTAGATGGTTACGTGGGAAACTTCATCGTTAGGGTTAGGAGAAGCTCTCCAAAGGTCTCTGAGAAATGCGTTGGATGCGGCAGGTGTGTTGAAAAATGCCCTGTTGAGACTGACGAGGATTTCTCTCACGGTCTTTCGAAGAGAAAGGCGATATATCTTGTTGAAAACGCTTTAAGCAACACTGGGTGCGAGCAGGGTTTTGAAAAGATTCTCCACATACCTGGGCTGGTTGGAAGTCCTCGGACAGCTGTTGTAGACGGGAAGAACTGCATCGGGTGCGGGAAATGCGTTGAAGCATGTCCTGTGAACGCTATAGATCTGAAGGCTCCCGGCGTAGAGGAGGTTTTCAAGGCTGGTGCCATAATCATTGCAACAGGCTTCGACCTTTTCAACCCTTTGAGGAAACCTGAATACGGCTACGGGAGGCTTAGAAACGTTTTAACAAGCATGGAGTTTGAAAGAATGCTTACGCCAGACGGCCCTACACGTGGAAAACTGGTTAGGCCTTCAGACATGAACCCTGTTGGGAAAATAGCTTTCGTGCAGTGTGTCGGGTGCAGGGATGAGCAGACCAACATCTACTGCTCAAGAATATGCTGCATGATAACCCTTAAGCAAGCCCTGCTGGTTAAAAAGAACAATCCTAAGATTGATATAACAGTCTTCTACATTGATGTTAGAGCAGGCGGGAAAGAGTATGAAACAATATTCAGAATGGCTAGGGAGGCTGGAATACGATTCATAAGGGGTAGACCCAGCTCTGTTGAAGAAGTCGATGGGATGCTGACTGTTTCAGCTGAAGACACTTTAAGCGGCGAGAAGGTGGAAGAACCTTTCGACATCGTTGTTCTAGCAGTGGGGATGCAGCCTACTGAGGGCTCGGACAGGATAGGGGAAATCCTGAGGGTGCCACGAGATCAATACGGGTTCTTCATGGAGGCACACATCAAGCTCAAGCCTGTTGAAACAGTTGTCAATGGAATATTTCTCGCAGGATCGTGCGCAGGCCCGACAGACATCCCTATGACGATAGCCCGGGGACACGCAGCAGCCTCGAAAACACTTATGCTCTTCTCCAAGGACTTCATAGAGCTTGAACCTATAACAAGCTACGTCGACCCCATGAAATGCAAAGGATGCCTAGCCTGCACCAAAATGTGTCCATACCAAGCGTTAAAACCAGTAGAATTAGAAGGAAGAAAAGTGATTCAAGTAACGCAATCAATGTGCGCAGGCTGCGGAACATGCACCGCAGGCTGCCCCTTCAACGCGCTCAACCAACACCACTTCACTGATGAGCAAATATTTGCGCAAATCGATGCAGCCCTGGAGGAAAATCCCAAAGACAAAATTATAAGTTTCAATTGTAATTGGTGTTCATACGCGGGCGCGGATATGGCCGGTGTCTCAAGATTCGAGTATCCTTCAAGCGTGAGGATAATCAGAGTGATGTGTTCAGGCAGAGTCAGCGAGAAAATGATCATAAGAGCTTTCGAAAAAGGTGCGGGAATGGTTCTCGTCGCGCCGTGTCACCCTGCTGACTGCCACTACATAAGTGGGAACGAGTGGGCTCGCAGGAGGGTTGAGTCGCTTAAGAAGAGGCTTGGCAAGATGGGTGTTAATCCTGAGAGGCTTTGGTTTGTGTATGTTTCCGCTGCTGAGGGAAACGTGTATCAGAATACTATAATAAAGATGCATGATGTTCTTCAAAAGCTTAAGAGAGGTGAAATAGGCTGGGGAGTGGAGGAAGCGAAGGCAGTAGCCTGATAGGTTTTCTCAGGGAGAAGAATGCGGGGGGTCCTCTTAAATGTATTCAGTGTGGGTCATGCACCTCCGCCTGCATCGTAAACTCTGTCGACGCTGATTTTAACCCGCGCAGAATAGTAGGTTCGATAGCCTGCTTCAACAGGCTTCCAAGCCAAAACCTATGGCTCTGCTCAACATGCTCTCTCTGCGTCGACAGGTGTCCCCAGGCCGTTAACCCGTTAAGCATAATCATTGCTTCAAGAACCCTTCTCTACAGGAATGGGAACAGGGTTCCTGAAAAAATACTTGAGATGGTTGAATCAGTTAAGAAGACGGGTTTAGCGTTCTCCTTGGATGATGCTGCTCGCGATAGGAGGAGGCTCCTCGGGCTTCCGGAGACAAAAATCGGAGATGAAGAGTTAAACAAGATCCGAAAGATTCTTTCGGAGGCTGGTTTCAAGTGAGCGTAACACTATACTTAGGTTGCGTCATAAGAACAATGTACCCGGAGGTTGAGAAGGCTGTTAAAGAGACTCTTAGCAGAATAGGCGTTGTCTTCGAGGAGCCTTTAGAGGCCTCGTGTTGTGCGCCATTCGAATTCTTCTCGCTCAGCCGGGAGGCTTGGCTCAGGCTTAACGAGCGGAACATGAGTCTTTTCAAGAACACTGTGGTGACAGCGTGTGACGATTGTTTCGCAAGCTTGAGCGACGCCTTGAAGATTCTATCTGCAGAGAACGGTGTTAACCCTCCTGAAGTGAAGCCTTTTGAAAAAGTATTGTTAGAGAGGCTGAGAGACATGAAGCCCGGGTTCAGCTTCACTGGTTTAAGGTGTGCTGTTCAGCACAGCTGTCATTTTTTAAGACCCTCGCGGGGTGTGGATGATGCTGAGAATCCCAGAATTGTTAAAACTGTTCTTGAAATACTCGGGTACCTTCCCCTGTCTTACGAGGGTGAGCTTGACTGTTGCGGCGGTCTCGTGTTTGAGGAGAAGACAAGTAGGACATTGGCAAGCAGGAAGGCTGAGGCTGTGGAGAGGTCTGGGGCAGACTGCATTGTTGCAACCTGCTCCCACTGTATTCGTCAACTCCGCTCCGTCAGCATGCTCCCGGTTCTCCATCTTGCTCAGCTTTCAGCGCTTTCAATAGGCTTGAACCCCAGTGAGATAGGTGTTCCCGAAGCCTTGGTTAGGAGGATTGTTAAGCGTTGAGGCATGTCACAGTATTGCTATGCACATGCAGCTCAACACTCCTAGAGAAAATTGATTTGGAAAAGGTTAGAGAGGAGCTTTCGAAAAACCCTCTTGTTAAAAGGGTGGAAACGGTTAATGAGCTTTGCAGGAGCGCTACTCCAAGGGACCTGGGTTTAAAGCCTGGGGAAAGGATTGTGGTGGCAGCGTGTTCAAGCAGACTGCTGGAGGCTGTTTTGAAAAACGCGCTGGGCTCAAGCCCGGTGGAGTTCGTTAACATAAGGGAGCAGTGCGCATGGGCGTGTGAAAACAGGGAGGATGCTGCTTTAAAGGCGGTCCGCTTGCTGAATGGAGGTGTACATAAGGCTGTTCGCATGAGAGAACTCCGTGAAGACGATGGTTTAAAAATAGTTAGGGAGGCTATGGTGATAGGGGGAGGTATAGCTGGAGTCAGGTGTGCCCTCGACATTGCTGATGCGGGCTACCGTGTCTACTTGGTTGAGAAGGAGCCGAGCATAGGGGGAGTGATGGCTCAGCTTGACAAAACATTTCCAACTTTAGATTGCTCTATATGCGTCGAAGGGCCGCTCCTCTCCGAAGCAGGAAGGAACAAGAATATTGTGATTATTCCTAATGCTGAGGTTGTTGGTGTTAAGGGTAGGGTTGGAGACTTCAGGGTTATGGTGAGGGTGAACCCGACTTACGTTGACTTCGACGAGTGCAACGGGTGCGGGGAGTGCGTTAACGTTTGCCCTGTCTACCAGCCTAACAGGTATGATGTCAACCTTAAGCCTGTTAAAGCAATATACTGCCCGTTCGCCCAAGCTGTTCCGCTGAAATACGTGATAAACAAGGATTACTGTGTTGAATGCGGATTATGCATGAAAGCATGCACGAGGGCTGCGATAAACCTTGAGGATGAGCCTAAGACGGTTGAGCTGAACGTTGGAGCAATAGTTGTAGCAGTGGGCTCCGATCTCTTCGACCCTAGGCTTAAACCAGAATACCACTATGGAGAATATGAGAATGTTATAACAAACATGGAGTTTGAGAGAATAATATGCGCCTCCGGCCCAACAGGCGGGGTTTTTCTCCGGAGAGATGGTAAGCCTGTTAAGAGGGTTGCTTTCATCCAGTGCGTTGGATCCCGGGAGTCTGGGCCAGGGATCGAGGAATGCTCCTACTACTGTTGTGCAGCAAGCATGAAGGAGGCTAGACTTATCCTCGAGCATGATAAGGAGGCTAAGGTCTTCATAATGTATAATGAGCTAAGAGCATTCGGAAAAGGCTGGGAGGATCTTCTCTATAAAAGATGTTTGGAGGATGGGGTTGTATTCATAAGGTCTAGGCCGTCCGAGATAAAGAGGGCTGGAAACGGGAACCTAATAATCGTCTACGAGGATACTTTAACTGGTAAGAGGAGCGAGCTGGAGGTTGATATGGTTGTCCTAGCGTTAGGCTTTAAACCATCTAGAAGCCTAGCTGACCTAGCTGAGAAACTAGGAGTCTCCATCGATCCGCAGGGCTTCATAGAAGAGGCTCACGCTAAGATGAAGCCTCTTGAAACAAGGGTTAAGGGTATTTACGTCGCCGGAACCTGCCACGGCCCGAGAGATATTGTTGAGAGTGCTGTTGAGGGTAGTGGCGCGGCAGCGCTCGTGGCAAGCTTTTTCGGAAAGAATAGTCTTAGGCTTCCTGAAACAGCTGAAGTCATAAGGGAGAAATGCACTGGCTGCGGAAAATGCATACCTGCATGCCAGTACGGTGCAATCATCAGGGATGGGGATAAAGCTAGGGTTCTGGAGAGTGTGTGCAACGGGTGTGGCGCATGCCTCTCCTCATGCCCGCAGGAGGCCCTGCTGCTCGGTAACTGGGGCATTGAGCAGCTTGCTTCACAGGTTTCAGGAATACTGGGTGATTAAACGTGAAGTGGAAACCTAAGATAATAGCGTTCACATGCTGGTGCTCCAGCTCAGGAGTAGACCAAGCTGGTTTCGAAGGCTTGAAGTATCCTTCTAACGTGCTGACGATCAGGGTGCCGTGTTCAGCCCTCGTCAACCCGAGCCTAGTGGTTAAAGCGTTCGAGAAGGGTGCTGACGCCGTCCTGCTTACAGCATGCAGGCCGAGCGAGCTTAGGAGGGTTGCGCCGAGCAGGCTCACCGAGTCTAGAGTAAGCCTTCTCAGAAAACTGTTGAAAACGGTGGGCGTGGAGGAGGACAGGTTGAGAATACTCTGGATCTCGTCTAACGAGGCAAGCCTCTTCTCAAGAGAGGTTTCGAGAATAGTGGATGAGGTTGAGAAGCTGGGCCCGTTGAACATAGGGGGTAGGATGGTTGAGCAGGTCTGAGGACGAGATTAGAAGCGTCGCGAGAAACCTCCTCGAGAAGAATCTTGTTGAGCTAGTAATAGGATACGAGGACTCGGAGAATGGTGTCAGACCCTGCTTCATCTCTAAGCCTGACGAGGCCAGTAGGCTTGTCTGGAACCATGAATGCTGGTTCAACCTCGCAAGATACTTGAGGATCTTTAAGAATAAGAGGGTTGGGATCGTTACCAAGGGCTGCGACGGAAGGTCCATTGTCGAGCTTATCAAGGAGAACCAGGTTGAGAGGAAAAACGTTTTCATCATAGCTGTGGAGTGCGACGGTGTTTACAAGCCTGTCAAGTATGGCTCCGCCAACAGGGAGAGAAGGATAGCTGACTACTGCAGGAAATGTGGAATCCGGGTTTCACCGCTCAGAGACCATCTCGTAGAATCCGATGGGCAAAACCTGCTGAATAAGGGTTTGAAGGTAAACGAGGAGCATGCTCTAGATTGGCTGAGCCTTTTCCGGAAGTGTTTGAAATGCATGGCGTGCGTCAGGGCATGCCCATTCTGCTACTGCACAGAGTGCTCCGTAGAAGGGTTTAAACCGATGCTGGTTCACAGGCTTAGAAATAGCCAGGAGCTCTTCACGTTCCACCTTACCCGGGCGCTCCACATGGCTGGGCGCTGCGTTGAATGCGGTGCCTGTGAAACAGCCTGCCCTGTCGAAATCCCCTTGACGAAACTGTATCATGAGCTTAACGAATGGTTCAGGGAGAACTACAACTATGCCCCAGGGATGAGCCTAGAGGAGGAGCCTCCTACACTAGTGTTCAAGGAGGGTGAGAAGGTTGAGGAGTATGCTTTTCATAAGTGAAGACGGTTTGAAGAACCTTATCGGGAAGCTTATCTCAGAGAGAATAGTGATCGCCCCGGTTGAAAAAGCAGGATACTTCGAGTTCAGCGTGATCAAGGATCCCGCGGAGTTTTCTCTAGACTACAGTAACACGAGGCTCCCCCCTAAGTCTGTCTTCCTACCGCAGAAGGAGGTTCTCTTCAAACATGACCCTAAGACCGGGGTTTCGCAAGAGGTTCGAAACGATGCTAAAAACATGCTTCTAGGCGTAAGACCGTGCGACGCCTCTGCCCTAAGCCTCCTCGACAATATTCTTCTCAAGCCTCCTTACGCAGACCCTTTTTACGAGGCTAGGAGGAGGAACACCATTGTTGTAAGCATCTCCTGCACAAGGCCGATGGAGGAATGTTTCTGCAACGTTTTCGAAACAGGGCCTCTAAGGGGTACGGGCGAGGACCTGACACTCACCCCGTTAAGAGGAGGCTTTCTGGCTGAGGCCAGGAACGGTAAGGGGCAAGCACTCGTCAACAGTTTCAAAAACCTTTTCAAGGAGGCTGACCCTGCTTCCTTAAAGGAGTATGAAGACCTCTCCCGTAGACTGACGGGGGAAATGGATAGCAGGATTAAAGTAGATAGGAGTAGCCTCACTAGGCTTGAGGGAAAGCTAGACGAGGCTTTCCTCCAGACAATGGCTCAGAGATGCGTTGAATGCAACCTGTGTTCCTTCGCGTGCCCAGTATGCTACTGTTTCGACACGGAGGATTACTTTGAAAAGAATGTTTACGTCAGAGCGAAGGGTTGGGATACGTGCATCTCCCCCTTCTTCACGCGGATGGCCAGCGGCCTTGATCCGAGGACAACCAAGACGGAAATATTCTGCCACAGGTTCTGCCATAAGCTAAGCAGGATCCCGCTTGCCTTCAAAACATACGGCTGCGTCGGGTGTGGAAGATGCGTCTCGCTCTGCCCAACTGGCATCGACATAAGGGAGGTTTTAAGGAGATGGGGGTGAATCCATACGTTCCTAAGCCTGCTAGAATAATCGGGGTGAGGGATGAGTCTCCCGACACGAAAACAATAACTGTAGGGCCTAATCCCCTAGGCGTTTTCACACCCGGGCAATTCGCAATGGTTACTGCCTACGGCGTTGGTGAAGCACCCTTCTCAATATGCTCATCCCCGTTCAACAAGGATATGTTGCAGTTCAGCGTTAGGAAGATGGGAAGCGTTACAACAATGCTTCACGAAGCCGGCGTAGGAGACGATGTTGGCGTGAGAGGCCCGTATGGAAGAGGATGGCCCGTGGAGAAAATGGTGGGCAAGAATATTCTGATGGTCGGAGGTGGAATAGGCTTAGCGCCTTTAAGACCCCTGGTTCTCTACGTGCTTGGGGATAGGGATAGGTATGGGGATATTGCGGTGTGCTACGGCGCTAGAACCCCTTCTCTACTCATGTACAGGAGCGAATTCGACGAATGGGTTAACCAAGGTGTTAAACTATACTTAACTGTGGATGCGGGGGAAGAAGGCTGGAAGGGTAATGTCGGGGTTGTCACAACAATCCTAGATAAGCCTGTGCTGAATAAGGCTGAAACAATCGTATGTACATGCGGCCCCCCTGTAATGATAAGATTCGTGTTGAAGAAGCTTGTTGAACTAGGCTATTCTAAGAAGAATATCTACGCCTCTCTCGAGGGCAGGATGAGATGTGGAATAGGGAAATGCGGACACTGCCACTTCGGCGATAAGCATGTCTGCCTAGACGGGCCAGTTTTCCAGCATGATGAGATGACTGGCCTCCCCAGAGGCATATCCCCCTTCTAAAAGAATCAGTGTTAAACCATTAGAATCCGGAGAAGGAGAACCCGGTTCCAGGGTCTAAGCCTAGACGAGATGTGCATGCTAACCATTTCCCAACCGCAGTCCTTCCATCCAAACTGCTGTTTGATACTGTCTCCCAGCAGCCTGGTTGAGAGGTTGCAGCTGAGAGTATGGTTAACCGCCATACTTGCCCAAGCCTGCTTCCCCTTAGCCGGGCGAAAATATGTATTGCGGCGAGAATAGAAAAGGGTTTTGGAAAATCTTCTGTAGTTACTAATCTACAAGTCTTAGGGTTCCCGAGGCAAATGTTTTATAACCATAGGTTTAAGCGTTAAACAAGGCTTGCCAAACAGTAAGTTCGACGAGGATGTTGAAACACTAGTTAACAAGATTGGAAGCAATGTTGACCAAGATGTTAAGAAGGGGCTTGAAAAGCTTAAGGATAGGCTTATTGAGCTCAGCAGGAAGAACCTTATAAAGATAAACCATTCCGTTATGGAGCTTGTCTGTGCTAAACACCTTATGCTTAAAGGCTACGAGGTGGATGTGGAGCACGACCTTGGCGGCGGCCTCATATGCGATGTTTACGCTGTTAAAGGGCACGGGGTGCTTGCCGTAGAGGTTGAAACAGGCTTCGTGCCTCCTGAGAACGCCTTAGACCCAGAATTATACTGTAGGGCTAGGGTTGCGAGCAAGATAACCCGGTACAGTGGTCGAGTCGACAAGTTCGGCTTAGGGATCCCTCCGTACTATGTTCTCCAAATACCGCCTGCCCTAGCTAAGCCGCCTAGGTTCAGGACTGAGAGCGAGCTGGAGGAGGTTAAGAGGCTCTGCGACCTTTACTACAAGAATCCGCCGGTCAGCCTTGAAGAGGTGAAGAACTCCCGGCTGCACACCGTCTACGTTATAGATGTTGCCGGGGATATTGTTTCAGAGGTTGACCCCGAGTTCTACGCTTCCACAGTCACTGGTCTGCTGAACCTAACTATAAAGATGGGGAGCGCTAGGACAGGAAAAGTATTTTAAAATAATACTGCTAAAACATTTGGATGCGACTAAGTTTTTCGGGAAACATTCGGTTTAAAGAAGGCTTTAAATAGTATGCTCATATATATCAACCCGAAATGAGTGGAAAAACGAGAGGCAGGAAGACGAGGACAGGTAGGACAATAGTTCTTTCAAGAGACAAGCTTGTCTTAACAGAGGAGATAGATAGGATAATAGAAAAAAGAGTTACTCCATTCGGTACTGGGGCGAAAGTAGACTGTCCAAAAGAGTTCCTCGGTAGAAGAGTCTACCTCATAATATGCAGAAAGTAATTCGCAAAAAACTGGGTGCAAGCAACCGGTTTACTTGTCCCACTAACAAGTTGACGTTAAAAGAGTTGGCGAGTTCAATGGTAAAACCACTGGTGGAAAATCGCTTTTCATGATTTTCAACCGTGCTTCCTTCAGTGTCGAAAAGTCTCAGCTAGGCATCGTCGGCGACGAGGCTCCTACCAGAAGGATGGTTGAAACAGAAATAATATTGTTGAAACACTTACTATTTATATAATTATGAAATGATGGAATGTCTCAAACCGATAAATCTCCACTATTTAAACATATTTTTCAGAATTATTTCCAAATTGTTTCTGAAAAGTTCAAACCCTTAGAACACCATAACACTTATATGTTTTCGTGAGGAAAGTAAACAGCGCAAGGTGTTTAGAGAAATGAGGGTTGAAACCCCGGATAA
>Ga0078972_1003403_pt1 | contig 47882 bp, 47 predicted proteins | sample YelNatPaOPGAMG01_FD_67568 | JGI IMG/M metagenome (GOLD analysis project Ga0078972, IMG submission 67568) | Hot spring thermophilic microbial communities from Obsidian Pool, Yellowstone National Park, USA - OP-RAMG-01 (SPADES assembly) (version 2) | ecosystem: Environmental > Aquatic > Thermal... | reverse complement strand
AACAATACGGGATAGAGCAGGACTAATCTTAAGTCCCCCCTAAAAACCAATTGTTTTTGGAGGGGACTTAAGCAATTCCTGTAAAGAATTGCAATTTCAGCGGAACAATTCTAAAAACTGATGTTTTTAGAATTGTCTCAATCTTGAATGTTGAGGGAATGGATCCGGTCCAATTCCACATAAACGAAGGGTTTTCCATCATAGTCGTGTATACCCACGCCACCAGCGGGGATACGTAAGCCCGCTAGGTTCTGCTGACCCTTAAAGGGGGTGGACCACCGATCCCTCACATTTTTTCCTTTCACGTCGGCGTAGCGGTCTTTGCTCTGCCAGTCTACAATGCGTCCTTCGTTGTCGAAGCTGACAAGGGCCGTGGCCCTCATACCCCGATACTCCAGGGACAATTCAGCCTGGTTCGCGTTCACTTCCCGCCATCGCACCGGCAGGGAGAAATACCCCGTTGGACAGAGGACCAGGTCGTTTAAGAAGGTCACCAGAGACGATAGGGCCATCTCTGGGCTCCGGTTATCCACCACGGTCAAGGCATTCAGGATTTTGATCCGCATGCGCCCGTCTCCGTTTACAAAGGAATCCACCCCGGAAGTGAATTGTTTGGGAGCCCTGATATAGGCTACCCGGGCCGGAGCGTCCAGGCGATTGTACTGCTCCATGGAGATGTCCATCCACGGTGAGTCGGGGCCGTTTCGGATACGACCTTCCATGACGACGGTAAAGCTCCGAGGCCGGGGCTTTCCTACCACCTGGGAGTAGTGGAAATATCGACGTACCGGATCCGGAAGTTCCATCAGATCCTCTTCCCCAATCGGTTTATGGGGTATAACAAATTCTGCCTCACAATTTTTCGCCAGTTCCGTGTAGCGTCGACCAGTCCGTTCCATGGTTACGCAGGACATAAAAATCAGGGGCAATGTAGAAAGTAGCAGGACCTTCATGGCGCTGATCCTTCCATACCCTTCTCCAGGGCGATTTCTATAGATTTTAGAATTACCTTACTGCTCCCGGTAGCCCCACTGACCGCGTCCACCCGTAAAGATTGGGCCGCTATCACCCGATCAACGATAGCCTCCGCTGGTTTTCCCAAACCACAGTCGTGACGCAGAATAACGATTTTATTGATCCTATGGTCGGCCACGGTCACCGCCGTCTCTGCGGAAACCAAACTGGTACTACAGGACCCGATCCAACGTCCGTCCATCACCAAGGACAAGTCCGGATTTCCGATGGAGATTTGGTCGATTTCCTGCATCATAGTACAGCTCCCGAATAGGGTAGCCAGTAGAAAAGCAAAAGTAACCTCCCGGCTTTTTTTTCTTACTATCATTGTAACTCCTTCATAGCTCCTTTACGTCAGAGTTTAGTTTTTCCTGGCCAGTCGAAGCCTTGGCCAGGATCGCTCGGACCAAATAGTCCACAGCGGAATCTATATCTTCTTTCAGATCCTCCATCGGTCGCTGGGGGTCCGCAGAGAACGAAAGGGCGATCCCGTAGAGGGATGCGGCGGTCCAACGTCCAACACGGGCCGCCTCTTGGGGGGGTAGATCTCGAAGCAATAGAGCCACATCTTGAGGAATATCCCCAAAGGATCCCTCCGCTATAGATTGACCGGAGAGTCCGTTCTTGGTACTGCCCCTCTCGGCCATGAATTCGAAGGCTCGGCGGTCCCTAACCCAAAAGGATAGGTAATACCGGAAAGTCGTAGCCAACCGCTCAGCCCGGTCAGTTAGGCCATAACGGGCGGCTTCCAATCCAGCGATAAACCCCTGATAGCCCCGGAGTACCAGAGCCTCCACCAGGGCATCCTTATGAGCAAAATGACGATACGCCGCCGCCACGGAAAGTCCAGTACGTTCAGCGATCGTACGCATGGAAAGAGCTCCAAGGCCTTGCTCCCTGGCTATGGATTCTGCCGCGTCCAAAATCAGTTCCCGGGACGGTTTAGTTAACATAATACACATATTGTTAACAGTGTTTACTATTTTTGTCAAGTCCCCATAATTGTGGCGGTCCCGTTACTTAGAAAATTACGGGACAGCTTCCTTAATGTAGTATTTTCATAGGATTTTAGCGGTTTTACCTGGTTTTAATACGTCGAAAGGGTCAAAAACGCTAAAATCCGAGAAAATACAAGGGCTGTCTGATAACTAACAGAGTTATCAGACAGCCTCAATTATTTCCATTGACAACCAAGACCATCGTAAGGGTACTAGTTACGATAAACCTAACCAGGGTCCCATCACGATATAATATGACGGGGACTTCCAAAAACTTCAGTTTTTAGAAGTCTACTATAGCTTTTATGCACACCCAGTAAGGATTTGCTCAGGAGCCTCTAAACATCTAACCGAGTTTTTAGATGCGCCCATCACTCGTTTTCCTGGTGGTTTTAGGTTATACTGAGAGTATGAAGTCCCTGTGGATATGTCTCTTTGGTATGATTCTAGGCTTTAGTCTCTACGCTGTGGAGGAAAGAACTATGCACGTTGCCAGTACTTTTACCGCCAATACGATGATTCCGAAGGCTTATACCGGCGAAGGGGCCGATGAGAGTCCTCCCCTCAGTATTGATGAAATTCCTGGGAACACCAAAAGCTTGGCGCTTATTATGGATGACCCCGACGCGCCGGTGGGGACCTTTGTGCACTGGGTGTTGTGGAATTATCCGGTCTCAAGCCCGAGCCTTACACTGCCCCAGGGGCTTCCCAAGACCGGCCGGCTTCCCAACGGGGCCCAGCAGGGCACGAATGACTTTGGCCGACAGGGCTACAATGGCCCCATGCCACCCCGGGGGCATGGCATCCACCATTATCACTTCAAGGTATATGCCCTGGACACCGTCCTGGCTATTCCCGCCGGAAGCCGCAAAGCCGACCTGGAACGGGCCCTGAAGGGCCATATCCTCGCCCAGGCAGAGCTCATTGGCCTCTACGAGCGGAAGTAGGAAAGGCCAAAAGAAGTGATGTAATACCATGCATGTATATTTAGACTGCATCCCCTGTTTTTTTAACCAGGGATTATTCGCCGCACGACAAGTCGGCTGTTCTCCGGCTTGCCAGAAGAAACTAATGGACGCAATATCTGCCAGGGTGCCGGATATTTCTTTGGATAGGTCCCCACCGGAAATTGCCGTAGATATTTATAGCATTATCCGGGATATACTCCAGGTAGATGACCCCTTTGAGTCGGTTAAAAAGGCAAGTAACGAAGCGGCTCTGGCTGTGTATCCCGAATTGGTTCAGCGGGTCCGGGATTCCAGCGATCCACTTTTAACGGCGGTACTGGTGGCTATTTCGGGCAATATCATCGATTACGGTGCCAATGTTCACATCGACCTGGCAAAGGAAATCAGTCATATTCTGACTAAAGAGGCTAAAAAGATGACTCAGGAAGATACCAGGCTGTTTAACCTGGAGCATCTGCGGGCTTCTTTGGGTAGCAGCCATGAACTGCTCTATATCGGAGATAATGCAGGGGAAATAGTTTTTGACCGGGTCTTCATAGAAACATTGCTTCAACTCTATCCTGACCTACGGATACGCTATGCTGTACGGGGTCGACCCATCATCAACGATGTAACTCTAAAAGATGCAGAGGCCGTTGGTTTAGATAGGGTCTGCGAAGTTGTATCCAGCGGTTCCCCCGCCCCCGGTGCGGTGCCAGCCCTTTGCACTGAGGAATTCCAGAAATTGCTGGAACAATCCGATATCATTATCAGCAAGGGCCAAGGAAACTATGAAGCCCTGTCGGACAGTACCTATCCTGTATTTTACCTCCTGCGGGTAAAATGCCCAGTTATAGCGGCAGACATCCCCGCTGAAAAAGGATCCATTTGTTTATTGCGAAAATATCTGGGGAAGTAAAGGTTGAGTCCCCTCTAAAAACCAATTTTTTTTTGAGGAAACTTAAGCAATTCCCTACAGGAATTGCGATTTCAGCGGAACAATTCTAAAAACTGATGTTTTTGGAATTGCCTCAAGGTTTAGCAGAACCACCAGTCGTAGCCTTCGTAGGTCTTAAGCCGCTCCGCCGCATCTTTTACGGTTTTTGCAGGGGAAATGATGACCCGGTCCTTGATGAGGCTGTTGTTCGGCCAGTCTGCGGGGACCGCGACATCGTTATTGTCCGCTACCTGCAGGGCCTTCGCGGCCCGGACAAACTCGCCGATATTGCGGCCAATTTCCTGGGGGTAGTACACCACGAGCCGGACCTTGCCGTTGGGGTCAACGATAAAGACAGCCCGGACCGTGTTGGTTCCCTTGCCGGGGTGGAGAAGCCCCAGTTTTTCAGCGATGGCATCATTGGCCGCCGCAATGGGGAAGGAAATGGAGACACCGAGTTTTTCCTTGCAGGCAGTTCTCGTAATGCACAAAATGTACCCGAATTTATATTTTGTAGCTATAATGGCAGGAGCAGGAGCTTAAAATGCAGGGGTATTTCAAATCAGATGGTAAGGCTTAATGGTTGACGGAATGTATATATGGATCTAATATTGTATATACAGAGGTGTTTATGATCAGTATACGAAATCCGGAGGTGGAACGGGTCGCCCGGGAGTTGGCCGCCGCCGAGGGGCGATCTATGACGGAAACCATTCTGGATGCCCTGCGGCATGTAAAGGCCGAATCTGACCATGAGGGGGAACAAAAAAAGGCCATGCTAAAGGCCATTGCCCAGGCCTGTGCCTCAGCCCCCGATCTGGATTCCCGCCAGGCAGATGAAATTCTTGGCTATGATGCTGACGGAGCCTTCGATCATGGTCGTAGATAGCTCGGCGATTCTAGCAATTCTCTTTGGTGAACCTGAGGGCTATCGATATCTCGATGCCCTTTGTTCCGGCGAGCGGCTTTTCATGAGTGCTTTGAATCGATTGGAAATTGCTATTGTTGTGGAAGCCCGGAAAGGGGCCGCCGGAGCCGAATCGCTGAGAAAATTGATGGCCCATGCCGAAATAGAAGTGCTTCCTCTGGATGCAAGCCAAGCTGAAATTGCTTTATATGCATGGCGTACATACGGTAAGGGACGGCATCCTGCATCATTAAATCTAGGAGATTGTGCGGCCTATGCTTTGGCAAAGACCCTGAATCAGTGCCTGCTGTATAAGGGCGATGATTTTGCCAGGACCGATGTGATCCCCTGGGAAAAGAACCAATAAGGAGCTACCAACATGCAATACACGATTTCTACGGATACAGAAGCCCAGTTTATCCCTATTACACGCCTTGTGCAGGGGGCGGTGGACGAAAGCGGCGTTAGGGACGGTATCGCGATAGTTTTTGTGCCCCATACGACTGCCGGGGTGACAATCAATGAAAACGCCGACCCCGATGTGGTCCACGATCTGCTTCTGGGGCTGGACCGGGCCTTTCCGAAGAGCCCCGCCTACCGGCACGGGGAGGGGAACTCCCACGCCCATCTTAAGGCTTCCGTCATGGGCTCGTCGGTGACGGTCCTTGTGGAGGCGGGGCGGCTTAAGTTGGGCACCTGGCAGGGCATCTTCCTCTGCGAGTTCGATGGTCCCCGCCAGCGCCAGGTGTGGATCCGCGTTACGGCGTAGGGAGCGGTTCCAGGGGAGCGGCGTCGGGGGATGTAAACTCGTTTTTAGATTCCGCTTCCGCCTCGTTCGCCGGGGCCGTTTTGAGGGGTACAAATACCTCGACCGCAGGGTTCACACCGGCAATCAATTTGGGGATCGAGACCAACAGGGTATCTTTTGTGACCGGAAGGGTTATTTTCCGTTCTATACGGTTGCCGCCGGAAATGTCCTCGATCGCGATGGTATGGGTCTGTCCTTTGACCGGCTCCATTATCCGATCGCCGGGGTACAATTCCGAGGCCTCTTTACCGTCCACAGAAACTAGGTTCCCCTCCGTTACCGCGGTAAGCGAACCGTCGGCGAGGTCCTTGTTGTCGATAATCAGGCTGTGGCCCTTGCCAAGAACAAAAACCCACAGGACAAGACCCGCGTAAACCACCACGAGAGAAAGGCGTATCAAAAGACGTCTTATAATCCTTCCTTTGTCGAGGTCCTTGTTCATTTCGCGCCTCCAGCGGTTGCGCCTCGGAAAGACTCCCGGGCCCTGGCGGAATTTTGTCTTGCCTTCCACGCGTACAGCACCAACGTAAGGGCTATAACGCCGTAACCGATAAACTGACGGAAATACTCACCGATCATCGCCGAGCCGAAGAGGTTCTGCCCCGCCCGGGGGGTTACCACAAATAACACATGGAGCAGGATAACGCCGATAAACACGTTGGAAAGGGCGGCCTTCTTGACCGAAGCGCCGCCAACCAGGATGGCCGCCACGGCAAAAAAGCTGGTCTGGTCGTGGGCGTTGTAGGTGGCCATATTCCCCATGTTTTGCAGAAAGATGATCTGGCCAAAATTTGCCAGAACGGTAGAAATGATGATGGCGATAATCCGGGTGCGATCCACCGGGATACCGGCCGCTTGGGCCACCGCCATATCGTGACCTACCGCCCGCATATCCTGACCCAACTTGGTCCTTTTAAACCACACCACAAACACGCACAGGGCGGCGATCACGAGGAACGTCGCGATGGGTACCAGGTAGGGACCCAGTTTAAGTGGAAGGAGGGTATCCAGAGACTGGCGCACCCCCTGGAGGTTCAGGGTGTTTCGGATACCGTAGCCCCGGGAAAGCAGGATAGCGGGGTTTCGGATCGGGAAAATTGATCCCATCATGTACAGAACGACGAATTGGTACACCCCATTTATGAAAAATGCAAGGATATACCCGGTAACCATTTCACGGCCCTTGGCGCGATTAAGTACCGCCCCGGCAATATAGCCCATAACCACCGCGATGGGGGTGCCGATCAGGGCCGCGAAGGCGAGCCCTTCGACGCCCATGATATTCCAGTTGATCGCCATAATTAGGCCAATCTGGCCGGACATGGCTCCCAGGGTCATGCCAAAGTTCAGTCCCATGCCCGCGTAAATAGGCAGAATGAGGGCCAAAACAAGGAAGGTATTTCTCCCCAGCCGGGTTATCATCTCCTGGACTATATACTGGATCGACAACCCCGAAGGGGGTATGGCGGCCAGGGTTATCAGGACAAACAGAATGACGACCGCATTTTCTCCAAAAAAGCGGCTCAGATTTTTGCGGTCGCTCATTTTGCCACCTTCATTTTCCGCGTTAACGCATAGATTATAATACCGTTGGAAACGATAATCCGGATTACCTCGGAGATATCGGTCTTAAGAGCCGAGTTAATTACCGAGGGGGTCATGGTCAAAAGGCCCTGGAAAAGGAACGCCCCTATCAACACGTGGACCATATTAGCCTTGTTGACCGAAGCTCCACCTATCAGGATCGCCGCGACGGCCGCGAAGGGCATCTGGAGGGGGGCCGTATACAGCTGTATAAAGCCGTAACTTTGCTGAAAAACCACAATTCCCACCGCCCCCAGCACCGTGGATATGATAACCGATACGGTTCGCATGCGGTCAGAGCTAATACCCGACGCCCGGGCGTAGTCGGGATTGGAGCCGACCGCGGTCATCGCGGTGCCCGTTTTGGTACGCATAAACAGCCACACAAAAAACGCGCAGAGGGCCACGAAGAGGAGCATCCCCGTGGGGAACACAAAGGAATCGCCGATCTTGATAGCCAAGAATTGGTTAAGAATCTGTCGATAGAATCCCTCTATGGTTATGGTGGTTCGCAAGCCCTTGCCAGCGTACCCCCAGACCATGGAAGGGGCGTTGTAGGGCAGAATCAACCACATGATGCACATGAACATGACCCCGGCAAAGCCGACGTACATAGCAATGGTCATCTCTTCGCCCTTAACCTTATTCAGAAGCATACCGTAGAACCACCCAAAAAGGATGGCAAAGGGGATGGCAAAACCAACCGCTCCGAAGAAGCCCAAAAAACCGGTCAACCCAAATTGCACCGACATGGTCGAGCCGAGAAGGCCAGCTATAATGCCGATGGACAGACCAAAATTGAGGCCACACCCCGATTGAATCATGGGGACCATGGCTAGAACAAAGAGCATGTTTTGGCCAAAACGGTTCAGTACATCCGATATGGACGCGTCTATCCTCACGCCCACAAAGGGGGCCGCAACGAACAGGGCTACTAGGAAGATAAAAATTATGATCCGCGGCCAACCAAAATCGGTTATAAATTGTTTAATCCTATCCACGATTGTCCCCCTGCGTGGGCTTCACTTTTTCGCCGGACATCAGTATACCAAACTCGGCCATATCGGCGGTTGGAGGAAGGATACCCGCGATACGGCCCTCGTCCACAATGGCTATCCGATCGCAAATCGATCGAAGTTCCTCCAATTCGCTGGAGACCATCACAATCGTCATACCGTATTCCCGGTTGTACCGGTGAAGGGTATCGAGTACCAATTTTTTTGCCCCCACGTCAATACCCCGGGTGGGTTCAGAAACGAACAACAGGTTTGGTTGCACGGCAAAAGCCTTAGCCAGGCAGACCTTCTGTTGATTTCCTCCGGACAGTTCCTTGGCCTTTTGGGTCGAGCTGGTGCATTTGATATCGAGGGTTTTGATGTATTCCTCGGCGAGTTTCCTCATTCCAGTCTCATCTCGGATTGTTAAAAATCGTCCCAAAAGGGGCTTTAAATACTTCCCCTGAATCTGCATGGCGGTAAACGCGATATTCCACCTTAGGGATTCATCGAGTAAAAGGCCAACCCCCCGGCGGTCCTCCGAGACAAAGGCCATCCCCAGTTCCAAAGCCCGGCGGGGCTCGTTAAGGGGAACGTCCTGATCCTCCAGCCGAACGGAACCCCCCGCAGGGAAGAGGCCCATAATTCCATTGGGAATTCCCAACTTCCCCTGACCAGCTAGACCGCCAAACCCAAAAATTTCACCCTTTTTTACGGTAAAACTAATATCCCGGACCGTTTCTCCGGGCATATCAACCCACAGATGGTTGACCGATAAAATTTCGTTCCCCAGCGACCTCGGACCACCATGGAGGGCCATATCGGAACCCACGTCCCGGCCCACCATCCACGAGGCGATATCGCGGACCGAAACCCCCGCCACGGGGGTATCTTTAACCGCCACACCATCGCGCAAAACGACGATCCGGTGGGCCACGGAAACTACCTCGTGCAGTCGATGGGAAATGAATATGATGGCTATCCCTAATTCAGACAGACGGCGGAGCGCCGTGAGAAGGATCTCCGCCTCCGATTCGGTTAAAACCGCCGTCGGCTCGTCTAAAACCAAAATTCGCGTTTTTTCCCGGTTTATCTCCCGGGCTATCTCGGTAAATTGTTTGTGCCCCACGGGCATCTCGGATACCAGCATATCCGGGTCAAGCTTTACCCCCAGCTTGGCAATCGCATCCTGGGCCCTTTGCTTCATGTGGGGTCTATCCAAAATGCTCATCCGATCGCCAAAGACTTCGTTTAAAAACGTAGGTCTCATCGACTCTCGGTTAAGCACAATATTTTCCGTGGTTGTAAACCCGGGGATAAGGCTGAATTCCTGATGAACCATACCGATACCCGCGTCCAGGGCGTCGAAGGGACTGGTAAAGTTTACTTCCTTTCCGTCTATCAGGACTTTGCCCTTATACCCCCCCGTCTCGGCTATCACCGGCATACCAAAGAGGATACGCATAAGGGTAGTTTTGCCCGCTCCGTTCTCCCCCACCAGGCCAAGTATTTCCCCGGCTTTTAAATCAAAACTCACATCGTGCAGTACGACGTTGCCATAAAATTCCTTCGAAACATGCTCGATAGAAAGTATTGGCCCCTGCTGTCCCATATAAATCCTCTAAAAAAATCGATTTTTTCCCTGGTTTGAACATCCGGACCGGTTCGAACGAAAAAAGAAGGGCCCCAGGGGGGGCCCATCGTTAGGTGCGTTTATTTACTTGGTTTCAGGGTATAATACTTTTCCGGAACCTTTTGGGCGGTAGTGGGGAGGAATTTCCCGGGATTACCCATGATATAGGTATCCATATACACTAAAACCTGGTTCTTCGCCCGTACACCCGTATTGTTGTCGGTGTAGTACGCTCCGTTCCACTTGGCGCCCGGGGTATACTTGCCCAGGGCGATGAAGAGATCCTTTAAGGAATCCTTCTTAGCCTTGCCATCGATAACGTTTTTAGCAAACTGGCCAATTCCGGCGCTCAAGGTGTAGCCGTAGGAGAAAGCCCAGGTACCAAAACGGCCAGCGCCGCCCTTGGCCACAACGGCGGCTTCAACCTTCTTGAGGATGGCGGGGAAATTCCCCATTTCCTTAGACAGGTCGATGCCGAGGGCCCCAGGATAGCCCATCAGGGGCGAAGGAAGATCGGCTTCCACGAAGATACCGCCGTACGCCAGGAGTTGGCGAAGCAGGGGTTCGGTTTCACCGTCGTTGGTGCAGAAGAAAGCGGTATCCTTACCGTACTTCTGGATCCACTGGGGGGTTTTCTCCATGATGAACTGCTGGGCTCCGGGCATTCCGACGTCGGAGGTCGGGTCGGGAGCGGTCTCGAAGGCGGTCTTCAGTCCCAGATCCTTGGCGGCTTCCTGCATAATCGCCCAACGGCGGCTCATGGTCTCGTAGGACATGTGCCGGGGAAAGGAGATATGTACAAAGGTCTTAGCACCCAGTTGTTTGGCCGCCCAGACAATGGTGTAGCCCCGGGATACAAAGTCGTTGCTAACCACCAGGTCGGCGCCGCTGGACTGGATAACCAGGGGGTCCTCGTGGGCTTCGCCGGCGAAGCAGAGAATGTCGGGCCGTTTGGCTTTGACGCGCTTAATAGCCTCGGCCGAGCCGGGGATGGCTTGGTTGATAATGACAGCCTTCATCAGGGGATCGTCGGCTAAGGATACGACCGAAGAAATGAAGGTTTCCTGTTGGGACATAAAGTCGTCGGGATAGGTGATATGCTGAATCATACCACCGTCTTTCACGGAGCCGTACTCCTTAATCAGCTGTTCCGCGCCCCGCAGGTCGTCTTCCGATTGGGAAACCGTACCCGTTACGATACCGATGTGATATTTTGCCTTCTCCACGGCAAAAAGGCCCGTACCAAGGACGAGCAAGAGGGTCAACGCCAGGGCGCTGATTTTAAAAATGCGATTCATAGGTCCTCCTTTAAACTATACGACGCCGTAAAATCAATAAAAATAGTTGATTGAACAGAAATAGGGGAGCTTTTGACGCATCCATAATTTTTTATTCATATTTCCGTTCTTTGACTTTTTCTATCGACTCCACGTCCAGCAACGCTGGACCTATTATTTTCAACGGACGGGATACTTTTGTCAAGCAAAATTTTGAGTCCCCTCTAAAAACCAATTGTTTTTAGAGGGGACTTAAGCAATTCCTTACAGGAATTGCGATTTCAGCGGAACAATTTTAATATCATCCCGTGCCTTTCGGCGGGGCTCCGGTTGATGGGGCTATCTTTAAGTGAAAGGGTAACAGAACATCCACGGGATTTTCGCCCCGGAGTTTTCGGAGTACCAATTCAGCGGCGGTCTTTCCCTTTTCAAAGGAGGGTTGCACGATGGTGGTCAGGGGCGGTCGAACCAGAGAACCAAAGGAGATGCCGTCAAAGCCCGCCACCGATAGGTCCTCGGGGATCGAAAGGCCCAGGCTCGCGCAGGCGCTATAGACTCCCAAGGCGGATAAATCACTCAGGCATACCACGGCGGTGGGCCGACCGGGGCCTTCCAGCAAGGGGACCACCATCTGGTCGGTGGTTTCCAAGGACACATCGCAGGGGTATACGCGGATCGTGTCGTCGTTGACCCGGAGGCTCCGGTCGGCTAGGGCCCGCTCCATGCCCCGCAGTCGGAGATCCACCAGGGAAGAGTGGAAGGCGGTCCTGTGATCATGCCCCATCAGATTTTCGTAAACGTTTAGCAGACTAATAACGACTATCCTTGTATGGCCCAGGGAAAGCACGTGGGACATTAGTTCGAACCCCGCCTGTTCGTCGTCGATGCCCACGTTTAGGGCCCCCGCGCCAGGGTTGCCGTCGATGGTGACAAAGGGAAGCTGGCGTTTCCGGATCAGTTCCAATATTTCCGCGTCCGCTCCGATGCCAATGGTGATTATCGCGTCCACCACCGCGGTACGAACGGTTTGGGTAAGCAGACCCTTGACCGGCGGAAGGATGGTCAAGGATAAATCCTCGGCGTGGCAAACACTGCCAATTCCCTGAATAACCTCAAAGAGGTAGGGGTTCTGAAAGGTTTCTTGGATGGGTTTGGGTAATAACAGCCCGATGGAACCGATCCGTTTTGTCGCCAGGGTTCGGGCCACGGGATCGGGGATGTATTCCAACTCCTCGGCCACCCGGAGCACCCGGTCCCGGGTTTCCTCGGTGATCTTCCACGGGGTGTTAAAGGCAAAGGATACGGTAGCCTTAGAGACCCCCGACCGTTCAGCGATGTCCCGTATGGTTACCCTCCGCGGTCCTCCCTTCATGATGGGTCGATACGGGTCATCTGGGGACCGGGAAGTCTAGGGTCGGTCGTTTCGGTGAGGATCCAAAGGAGGGCCGCGGGGGGTAACAGCAGTTCCTCCCCCGAGGTCACCAGGGTTTGGGTTAAAAGGTCCCGACCGTTGTAACCCGCTAAAAGGGAGTCTACCACGGGTCCGGGCAGACGTACCGGGGACTCGGAAAAATTACCTACCACCGTAAGGAGGGTCCCTTCCCTCTGTTTATGAAAGGCCAGTACCGAAGGATGCCGGGCATCGGCGACCCTCAGATCCGGAACTCCAAAAACGGGGTGGCCACGGCGGATAGCCGAAAGCTTCTGTATCCCCGCGAAGACCCGCCCTTCCACCGTGGAACGGTCTTTCCGCTTTTTGTAGGCAGAATCGGACCAAAGGGGCCGGTGAACCCACCGACTATCGTTCGCTTGGTCGGGGTCATCCTGGTACTCATACCGGTTCAGGGTCCCCAGTTCGTCCCCCAAATAAAGGAGCGGGAGCCCTCCGGCGGAAAAAACGACGCCGTATAGGAGTAGTAGTCGGCGGATCGCGGTTTCCAAATCCGTCCCACTCCCCTCTTCCAGGGCCCGTTCTATCCCCGCCAAAGACGCGGCGCTTCCGCAGATCCTTCTGTCCCCGGTGGTGGGATTGTACTGGAAGCTGACACCCCGGCTAAAACTTCCGGGAAACTGGCCCATATAAAAGGCGTTAAGAAAATTACGATGATCGTTTCCCTTAATCCCCAATTCCGCCGCGTCCTCGTCGGCGAAGGTCCAGCCTATGTCGTCGTGGCACCGTACGTAATTAACCCAGGCACACCCCTCGCTTATGGAGTGACGTTTCCTTAGGGATAGGGCCAAAAGCCGTACCTCCTTTGTCGCCGAAGCTTCCCATAGTTCGGCCATCAAAAGGGGATTGTACGAAAGCTGACATTCCCGAAGGTCGATATACTTTTGAATATCATCGGGGTGGACGATAGCCTCGGATTTAAACAGGAGGGAGGGGGCGGCAAGCCGGGTAACCGATTGAAAAGCCTGGATGATCGTATGAGCCTGGGGAAGGTTTTCGCACGGGGTACCCAGTTCTTTCCACACAAAGGCCACCGCGTCCAAGCGAAGGATAGAAATCCCCGCGTTGGCTAAAAAGAGCATTTCCCCCGCCATGGCGTCAAAAACCTCGGGGTTCCGATAATTCAGATCCCATTGGAAGGAATGGAAGGTGGTCCACACCCACCTTTTTAAATCCCCATAATAGGTAAAAGAACCTTTACGGACCTCGGGAAAGATATCCCGAAGATTTTTCTGATACTGTTCCGTTTCTCCCACATCGGTAAAGAACCAATAAAAATCCTGGTACTTACCCTCCCCCGCCTTAGCCCTCTGGGCCCAGAGGTGCTCGTCCGAGGTGTGGTTAAAAATAAAATCCGCCACCAGCACGATCCCCTCTTTAGCCAGGGTCTGGGCCAGGTGGGACAAATCTTCCATGGTCCCCAGGGCGGGATTCGTTTCCCGGTAGCTGGAAACCGCGTAGCCCCCGTCGTTTTCCCCCTCCGGGGACTTAAAAAAGGGCATCAGGTGTAGGTACGTTACCCCCAGTTCCTTGAGATAGGGGATCCGTTTCTCCAGCCCCCTAAAGGTTCCGGCAAAACGGTCCACGTACGCCACCGCCCCCACCTGCTGTTCCGATAGAAACCAGGCCGACTCGGGGGGATACTGGCGGTCCCGCTCCTTCAAGCCTTCCGGCCTCGCCTGGAAGGCTTGAAAAACATGGGCGATTATGGTTTCGACCTGGTACGCGAAATCCGGCCGATTCCCGTACAAACGCCACAGCAGTTCCGCCAGTCGATAAAATTCCCTGTCCAACCGGACCTTAAATTCCGGCCACAGGGGATCTTTATTCAAACCCCGTTCTTCCCACCGTTGCGCACACTGTTCGTACAGAAGTTTCCAGAGTTTTTCCATGCCTTACCGGTCCTATTTTATCGATCCCGCGACCATACCCTTAACAATATACTTTTGCGCGAAAAGGAAAAAGATAATAATGGGAACCATGGCCAAAAGAATGGCTGTTAAAATCAAATCCCACTGTTTTACAAAGGCCCCCGCGAAGTTTGAAACCGCCAGGGGTATGGTTTGTACCGCGTTTCCCTTACCGAGCACGAGTAGGGGCAACAGATAGTCGTTCCAAATCCAAATCCCATTTAACACCATTACCGTCGCGTGGATAGGCGTAAGGATAGGGAACACAATCTGGTAAAAGGTTTGGGACTTTCGGCAACCGTCGATGGTGGCCGCCTCTTCCAGTTCCAGGGGAATACCTTTGATAAAACCGTGGAACATAAAAATAGAGAGGGAAATTCCAAAACCAATGTAGCTTAGAATTATCCCCTGGTAGGTTCGCAACAGGGGAATACCGATAAAACTGGATACGGTTCGGAACCAGGAAAGCAGGGGAAACATAACAATCTGGAAGGGGATAACCATGGACGCCACAAACATAAAAAAGATCCCCGCCGAAAGCCGGCTTTTTGTCCGAACGAGCACCCACCCCGCCTGGGCCGCCAGCAGGTTGATTAGCACCAGGGAAAGGGCGGTAATGATAAAGGACGATAACAGGGAACTGGGGTAGGCTATGGCTTCGCTGGTCCAAATTTTTACAATATTGGTCCAAATGTTCCCCCAATTTTTTGGCCAGGCCATGGGAAATTGGGTAACCTCAAAGGCCGATTTAGCCGAATTGATCAAAACAATAAAGAAGGGGAAAAGGAACAGGATAAAAAGAAGGGCGGTGATTATTTCCGCGATCAGGAGTCCTACTTTCCGGTCGTTCATAATTCGATCTCCTTTTTCTTGTTCACGGACACCTGCACCAGCGAGATAATGGCCAACACAAAGAAGAACACCACCGCCCGAGCTTGGCCCATGGCCAAATTGTTGGAAACAAAGGCCGTGTCGTAGATGTTCAGCGCCAAAAGTTCGGTTCCCAAAATAGGCTTGCCCAAGTACATGACCGAGGGACCGCCGCTGGTAAGGGAGACGTTCACGTCGAACTGTTTAAAAGAATTGACCAGGGTCAGGAACATGGTCACCGTAAACGCCTGGGCCGCCATAGGAATGGTAATCTTGGTCAGCCGGATAAACGGTGTAGCCCCGTCTATTTTTGCCGCCTCGTGGAGTTCCACCGGTACATTCTCTATGGCGGCTATATAGATCATCATGATGTACCCCGCGTACTGCCAGGTTCCCACGATCACCAGAGCAAGGATGGCGGTGGTATTTTTACTCAATATAAGATTAGCCGGGGACGCCAAAATATTTAACAAAGGAAGCGCCTTACCCAGCGAAGGGATCGCATTATTAAAAATAAATTGCCAAACGTAACCGAGTATAAGGCCGCCGATTAAATTGGGGACAAAAAAACCTACCCGGTAGATGTTTTTGTAACGTAATTGGCTGGTTACTAACAGGGCAAAGGCGAAGGCCACAAAATTGATGACCACCATGTTGACCACCGTATAAATTATCGTAATTCCAAAGGAATAGCCAAACGCGGGGTCCTTAAAACTTTCAATATAATTTTCTAAACCCACAAATTTGAGCGTAGAATCCGCCCGAGCGGAGGAAGTCCAGTTGGTAAAGGAATAGAAGGCCCCCATAAAGAAGGGAATGATCATTACCATAAAAAAGGCGAACAGAACCGGGGCAAGAAAAAGCCAAAATATCAAACTATTCTCACGTTTTTTATTCATTCAATTCCCTCCTTTTAGAAAGTCCACTACCTAATAGGGGAAGGGTTTTAAAAAATCTATGAGTCCCCTCTAAAAACCAATTGTTTTTAGAGGGGACTTAAGCAATTCCTTACAGGAATTGCGATTTCCCAAACCCCCCATCTGCAAAACTATTCACAGACGCCCCTACTACGGTGTAATTAAGGCTATCCCGTAACGTAGGAAGTTACGGGATAGCTTCTTTGAGTTCCCTCTAAAAACCGATTGTTTTTAGAGGGAATTTAATTATTTTTTCGCGTTATCCACAAAGGCTTGTTTCATCAGATCGACGAACTTAGCCTTATCGATGGATCCTGTGGCGAACTGATTGTAAATAGGGATCAGGGTCTTCTGGCGGAAATCGTTGGAGAAGTTGTACTGATTCCAGGAGTAGATTTTTCCAGCGGCGGCCCAAGCCTGAACGGACTGGGAAAGCTGTCCGGAGGGTTTGAGGCTGATGTTGGAATACGCGGGGATCATCCCGGCGTCGTTGACCATGTAGGCGTTGCCATCGGGGGTTTCCACGAGGTCATCGATAAACTTTTTTGCCACGGCAATGTTCTTAGAATCCTTGTTCACCGCGTACCAAGAGGGGGCGGCGACAAAAATACCATCGGTTACCTGCTTCATGGAACCGTGGGGGGCAAAGGCCATTTTAAAGGTAGCGTTGGCGGATTTCATGTTGGGATCCACCCAGTTGCCCTGGTGGAGGAACACGGCCTTTCCGGTGGCGAAAGCGCCAACCTGGGCATCGTAGTTACCCGTGGTCAGGATCGTCTTATCGGCGTATTTGAACAGCAGTTCCACCCAATCGGCGTATTCCTGCAGACGTTTCATATCCACCTTGCCGGCCAAAAGATCGTTGGTTACCGACTTGTCACCGTAGGGGAGTCCGTTAGAAAGCAGGGAGTTAAAGTTGTGGTCTGCGGTGACCCACCCCATCTCGACGGAAGCGGCCATGGAGACGACCGAATCGATGCCCAGTTGGGCCTTCATAGAATCGAGTTTGGCAAAGGCGGCCTTGTAGGCGTCCAGGTTGTTCAGGGTCTTGGGATCGATGCCCGCTTTCGCCAGCAGATCGGCGTTGTACGCCAGGCCCCAGCCTTCTACCGCCACGGGGGCTCCGTACACCTTGCCGTCGTTTTTAAAGGCCACCGAGGTCTTGGATACCCAGGGTTGGTCGGAAAGATCGGCGATGGCGCCGGCCCATTCTTTGTAGGATTCGATACCGTCGAAGGTGAAGATATCGGGCATGTCGCCGGCGGCGTAATCGGCCCGCAACTGCTGACCCACCCCGCCGGAGGTTCCACCGATGGACTTAATCGTCACTTCCACCCCGTTCTTGGCGCCCCACGCGGCGGCGTATTTCTTTAAGGCCGCGTCAATTTCGGGCTTATTCTGCATAAGCACGAGTTTTCCGCCCCCTGCCTTAGCGGCGGGAGTCGCCGAAGCCTTGTTATCCTGACTTCCGTTCGCAAAGAGCGCGGCGGCGGCCAAAAGGCTCACAAAAACCATTAACGTCTTTTTCATTACCTAATCCTCCTATAGAGATTCGGTCTTTTCCGAATTCTCTTCGTCGTTTAACCGATTTAATAAACCGGTTAAATAGCATTTTAACCTACTTTACGTATTTGTCAAGGGATTTTCTATTTTTTTGGGGAATCCGTACGGCAAGCTAAACAGACTATAAACAACCACTGGTAAAAAAGGTGGTTTTACTGCGCCCCCTTAAAAAGGGGGCCTAGTCGGCCTAGGGAAAGAGAATAAGAGCGGCAGCTTCAAGAAAATCCTGTTCGACCATCCCAAAACGGTTCAATTCGGGACTGTCCACGTCCAGGACTCCGAAAAGCCTTCCCCCACGGAACAGGGGCACCACGATTTCGCTTTGGCTCGCCGAATCGCAGGCGATATGGCCGGGAAAAGCGTGGACGTCCGGAACCACGATGGTCCGTCGTTCCAGGCCCGCGGTTCCGCAAACCCCCTTGCCCAGGGGAATACGGATGCAGGCGGGTAAACCCTGAAAGGGGCCAAGCACAAGCTCCGTACCGTCAAAAAGGTAAAAGCCCACCCAATTGATCCGATCCAGGGTGATGTTTAATAGGGCCGAGGCGTTAGCCAGGTTGGCCATAACGGAACGCTCCCCCTCCGTCAGGGCCCGGAGCTGGTCTAAGGCGGAAGAAAACCGGGATTCGTCGTTGTCGTCTGCAGTATGGGGAACGAACATACCTAAAACCTATCAAAATAAATGACCATAGGCTAGAAGCCCCTGGGACCACCGTACTTCGACTCCCCGGGAAGTTGGTTCCAGCGGTGGATTTTTGGCCCCCTGGGACGCTACCAACCGCTGGTCGTCTGGAACGGCTCCTTTTCAAAAACAAAACGGTCATCACGGAAAAGACTTAGGCACGCTTGAGCCACGTCCCGGTCGTAGAGGATCCCCGCTTGACCTTCAATTTCTTCCAGGGCCACCTCGATTCCCCGGGAAGGCCGGTAGGGCCGGTGGGAGCTAATGGCATCCACCACATCGGCCACGCAGAGAATACGGCTTTCCAGGTTAATCGCCTCGCCTTTTAACCCCGCCGGATACCCAGAACCGTTTATCTTTTCGTGGTGTTCTAGAATAAACTCCGGGATAGGAAAGGAAAATTGGATAGACCGGAGGATATCGTACCCCACCACGGGGTGCTGGCGGATCAGCTGAAACTCCAGCTCCGACAGCTTGCCCGGCTTGGAAAGCAATTCCGAGGGGACGGCAATTTTTCCAACGTCGTGAAGGAGCGCGGCGATGCGGGTGGCTTCCACCCGTTCCTCCGAAAGTCCCAACTTTCTCGCGATGGCCTGGGATACTTGGGCAACCCTCTGCTGGTGCCCTGCGGTATAGGGGTCCCGAATTTCCACCGCCTTAACGAGGGCTAGAATGGTACCATCGGTAAGCCCCTTGAGTAGGGCATTTTTTGAACGGAGGGTTTCTTCGTTAAGCTTCCGTTCTATGGCCATGGCGATCTGGGAAGAGACAAAGGTAAGGATCCGCCGATCCTCGTCCTGATAAAAGATGTCGGAACGATGGATCTGGGTTGCCAGGACCCCAATGACGGTTCCCCCGCCGTTATTAAGAGGCACCCCCAACCATTCATTAGGAATGGGGAGCCCGGGCACGCTACCGGCCTGGTACCGTAGGGTCAGTTCTTCGGATTTTAGCAGAACCGGCTGTCCGGTACGGAGGACCAGATCCACCATTCCCCCCGCCAGGGCCCAAGATCGGGCCTGACCTTCCGGAAGCTCGGAGCCGCCCTGGGAATAATAGGGGCATTTTAACTGTCCAGAAGCTCCATCCTGGAGGACCAAAAGGAAATGATCCGCCGGCAAAAGGCGGCCTATAATTTTATGGACAATCCTAAACAGGTTGGATGTATCCCGGGCAAAATAAGCGGCCTCGGAAATACTGTAGAGGGCTCTCTGCAGGCGTTCCCCCTGCTTCCGTTCGGTGATATCGTAGGAAAAAATAGCGATCTCATCCACCGTACCCTGGCTGGAAAAAATAGGAAAACCGGAGTTGTAGAACACCCAGGGGCTATGTTCATACTCCAGACGGAATGGTTTGCCGGAGTTTACGATGGTATCCAAAAAATGGGTTCTAATTTCCGACAGACCCCGGTCGGGAAGGTCGGCAAAATTACGACCCGTCAGATCATTGGGCGCCAAATTATACCGTTCCGCTAAGGCCCGGTTTGCCGCTTTAATCGTTCCCCCCCGATCCACCAGCATAATCGCGTCTTCCGAGGCGTTCAGAATTGCGTCCAGCTTTCGTTCGTTTTCCCGCAGTTGGGCCGTGGCCTGCACGAGGGAAGAAATATCCCGAACAGCCACCACAAAGCCGTCAATGGCCCGTTGGGAATCCCGCAAAAGGGAGATATTGACCAAAACGGGAAGCTCGTTTCCGTGAACATCGACGATCTTGGCCTCCAGATCCCGAATTCTCCCCTGGGCAACACAGCGCTTTAAAAGGCCGACGGACTCTTCTTCCGGTATACCCACAAAAAGGGTACTGATATGCCGCCCCATGACAGGCCGTCCAAGGCCGAACAATTCGGCGTATCCCCGGTTTACCCGCTCCACGGTGCCCGCGGCGTTCAAAATAATTACCGGATCAATCATCCCCTCTATAGTTTGGACCGCCGTCTCCGCCGCCGCCGCCATGGCCATGGCCTCGGATCGCTCCTGTTCTTCCTTCCGTTCGGCGGTAACGTCGATAATCGAACCTACCACGTAGGCCACCTCCCCGTTGGGGGAAAAAAGAACGTTCAGATGGCAGAGAACCCGCAGTTCCGTCCCATCGGCGGCGGGGAAGGAACTTTCGAACACCTGGCGCTCCCGTAACGTAAGGAGCTGGAGATCCCACTGCAAAAGCTTATCCGCGAATCGTTTAGGAAATAAATCAAAATCCGTGGCCCCGATTATTGTTTCCTTCGGCTTTCCCAACAGTTGGGCGTAGGCGGTGTTGCACCCCCCGTAGCGGCCATCGGTACCCTTGTAGTACACCGGATCGGGAATAGAGTCGATAAAACTACCCAGGGTACCCCCATCGAAGGGGGGCCCGATACCTTCCACTGTTTTTGAGTATTCCAAATTTTTTTTATGTTTCATCGTCCTAAAAGCCTCAGCCATGATGTGGTTGCATATTACGACATTTTGTTTTGCTTGTCATCAAAAATCTCCAATTTTACGGCTAGTATTTCAAAACTCCCTGGATAGAAAAAGTTTCTATCGTTCTCATCGGTATTTTTTCTTAGGATTGACACTTACCGGCAAAAAAGCGCATTGTTCGCTTGAAAGCCTTTCGTATAATTTTTACACCCAGGGAGGTTGAAGGACCGTAATTGAAAGGAAGCGATGTAACTATAGAAGGGATCTCAAAATCCTTCGGCGATTTCAAAGCCCTAAAGGATGTTCATTTGGCGATCAAAAAGGGAGAATTTTTCTCCCTTCTCGGGCCTTCGGGCTGTGGCAAGACGACCCTTTTACGAATCATCGCGGGATTTGAAAGTCCCGATATGGGCCTTGTATCCTTTGACGGCGTGGACGTCCTTCCGTTGCCGCCGGATAAACGGCACGCCAACACGGTTTTCCAAAATTACGCCCTCTTTCCCCACCTTTCGGTCTTCGAGAACGTGGCGTTTCCCCTACGGATAAAGAAAGTTCCCCCTAAGGAATTACAGCGGCGGGTAACCGAGTATTTAAAATTGGTGGAACTGGATCTCCAGGCCCACAAAAAACCCGCCCAACTGTCGGGGGGTCAAAAACAGCGGGTCGCCATAGCCCGGGCATTGATCAACGAGCCCTCGGTTCTGTTGCTGGACGAACCCCTTTCGGCTTTGGACGCGAAACTGCGCCAACACATGCTTATAGAATTGGACCGGATCCACGACAAAATCGGTATTACCTTTATTTACGTAACCCACGATCAACAGGAAGCCCTTTCGGTTTCCGACCGGATCGCGGTGATGAACCAGGGAGAGGTCCTCCAGGTGGGGACCCCCCACGAAATTTACGAAAGCCCCGCCACGGATTTTGTCGCCCGCTTTATCGGCGAAACGAACCTCTTTGACGGAGAAGTGACCTCAGTCCGATCCCTGGGAAAGGGTTCCGGTAAGGGGGACCTGCTTTTTGTCCACGTGGACATTCCGGAATTGGGGTCCATAAAGGTAACCACCGAAGATGCCCTGGAGGTTGGCCAAAGGGTTAGTTTTACGATCCGGCCGGAAAAGATCGTCATATCCACGGAAAGGCCCTCCACCCAACGGGAGGATATCAATTTATTCGAAGGCCTGGTGGATGAACCGATTTATTCGGGGTTTCAGACCAAATTTTACGTTCGGGTCTCGGAAAACGTGGTCTTTAGGGTGATTAAACAACACGCCAACTATTCAGACGAGGGTCCGGAGATAGTCTGGAAGGATTCGGTGTACCTTTCCTGGAGTGCCAACGACGGTTACATTGTCGAGGTAAAGCGATGAAACGCAGTTACGGCCTTACGTACGCAGGGCCCACGGCGCTGTGGTTCACCCTTTTTTTTGCCGCCCCCCTCATCATCATCGTTCTGTACAGTTTTCTAAAAAAGGGCCTCTACGGCGGGGTAGAATGGCAATTCTCTGGGGAAGCCTACCGGGCCCTTCTTAACCCCACCTTCGCGGCCATCACCCTGCGGACCCTTTTCTCTTCCATTATAGCTACCCTTCTAACCATCCTTATCGCCCTCCCCTGCGGTTACTTTATGGCCAAAAGCAAGAACCAGACCCTCCTGCTTCTGTTGGTTATCATACCCTTTTGGACCAACTTCCTCATTCGGGTGTACGCGTGGATAGCGATTTTGGGGAATAACGGCTTTTTGAACGAACTACTGCACCGCCTGGGTTTGACACGGGATTATATTCAATTCCTCTATAACCAAGAGGCGGTAATTTTAGTGCTGGTCTACATGTACCTCCCCTACGCCATCCTGCCGCTTTTTTCCACCATCGATAAATTCGACTTTTCTCTCCTGGAAGCCGCCCGAGATTTGGGGGCCACCAAAGTCCAATCGATGACCCGGGTCCTGTTACCCAACATCCGTAGCGGTATTTTTACCGCCGTGCTGTTTACGTTTATCCCCATATTCGGAGCCTACGCGGTGCCCCTGCTCGTGGGGGGCAAGGATTCCTATATGCTCGGAAACGTCATCGCCGATCAACTAACCAAAACCCGGAATTGGCCCCTGGCGTCTTCCATTTCCATGGTTATTACGGTGGTTACCACCGCGGGGGTCATGATCATGCTGGGATTGCAAAAGCGGGACGCCCAGCGGGAAGCGGAGGCCAAACGTTCCGGGTCCATTACCACCCAGGACGAAATGGGAATCCTTTCGGAGGGCGTTAAATGAGCGGGGTTATCGCGTTTCGGAAAACCAGCCCCGGCGGAGAGGCCACCCGCCACGCCCGGAGGGCCAACCGAAAAAAAATCTCCTTTTCCCGGATCGTTTTCTTAGGTACTATTATTTTTCTGTTCCTGCCCCTCTTGGTGCTTGTCCTTTATTCGTTCAACGAATCCAAGGGCATGGGCTGGACCCGATTTTCCCTGGTTTGGTACGAAAAACTCTTTTTCAATTCCTCCGACCTGTGGCACGCCTTCGAAAATAGCGTAATCATAGCCCTCAGTTCCGCCGCCACCGCCACGGTCATCGGCACCCTGGGGGCCATCGGGGTCAACTGGTACAAATTCAGGCTCCGGCAGTACGTCCAGGCCATCACCTTCCTTCCCATGATACTTCCGGAAATAATCATTGGGGTATCCCTGTTGGTATTTTTCGCGGGGATAAAATTAAAATTAGGCCTGGTAACCATATACATTGCCCACACCACCTTTAACCTACCCTTTGTGTTTTTGATGGTCATGGCTCGGCTGGATGAATTCGATTATTCCATCATCGAAGCGGCCCACGATCTCGGGGCCTCGGAGCACCAAACCCTATTACGGGTTATCGTTCCCATGTCCATGCCCGGAATCGTCTCGGGGTTCCTCACCGCCGTTACCCTTTCCCTGGAAGACTTTGTGATCACCTTTTTCGTTTCTGGCCCCGGTTCCACCACCCTCCCCCTGTACGTGTACTCGGCCATCCGCTTCGGCGTTTCGCCCATTATCAACGCCCTTTCGGTGGTTATGATTTTTGGTACCGTTATCTTGACCTATTCCCTACGAAACTTCTTAAAATATATCGCCGCCAAATAAAAGGAGGAACAAAGCATGAGAAGAGAACACCCACAGAAAACAGTCCCGTGGACCGCCATGATAGCCATCGGCTTGGCCGTCGGCCTGGCCGCCCTCGGTTTGACCGGCTGTTCGCAAAAGGTCCAAAACGCTTCGCCGGGGGCCCCAAGGGGTAGCGAAGCTCCCACGACCCAGGGCAAGAAATTATTTATCTACAACTGGACCTACTACACCCCCGATTCGGTAATCAAAAAATTTGAACAGGAATACGGGGTCCAGGTGGTCTACGATTCCTTCGCGTCCAACGAAGAAATGTTCGCCAAGCTTAAGGCCGGCGGGACCGGGTACGATATCGTGTTTCCCTCGGGGGACTACGTTTCCATCATGAAAAAGGAAGGCATGCTGGAAAAGATCGACAAGACTAAGCTAACCAACCTTAAAAACATCGACCCCCTGGTGCTCAAAAAGGCTACCTACGACCCCGACATGGACTACAGCGTGCCCTACTATTTCGGCGCCGCGGGCATAGCGGTAAACACCGAAAAGGTTAAAAATTACGAAAAAAGCTGGTCCATCTTTTCTCGAAAGGACCTGAAGGGAAAAATGACCATGCTGGACGATATGCGCGAAGTCATGGGGGACGCGCTGGTCCACCTAGGCTACTCGGTGAACACGGTCAATCCCGAGCAAATCCAGGCCGCTAAAAACCTTATTAACACCGAATGGAAGCCCAACCTAATAAAATTTGACGCCGAAGCCTTCGGCAAGGGCTTCGCGGCCGGAGAATTCTGGGTGGTCCAGGGGTACGCGGAGGTGGTCTACGCGGAAATAACGGAGGATCAAAAGAAAAACGTGGATTTCTTCATCCCCGCCGAAGGGGGTCCCGCGTATATCGACAGTATGTGCATCCTCAAGGGGTCAAAAAACGTGGATCTGGCCCTTAAATTCATCGACTTTATCCACCGACCGGAGATCTACGCCGAGTTTACCGACACCTTCGGCTTTCCTTCCACCGCCAACATCCCCGCCAGGTCGCTGAAAAAGGTTACCCCCTACTATTCCGCGGATGCGTTAAAGAACACCGAACTAAAGGAAGACCTGGGAGATAAACTGGACCTGTACAACCAGGCCTGGCAGGAAATTCGGGTCGGGGGCTGATTTTTAAGGGAACGGCGGAATGATCGAATATATCAACGCTGGAAACATCGACGACCGGGTTTTACACCGGACCTCTGACCTATTACAACGGGGCGGCCTTGTGGGCCTGCCCACCGATACCAGCTGGGTCATAGCCTGTTCCCTCAATTCCAAGGGGGGCATCAAGCGCCTCCGCCGCCTATCGGCCGAACGGGACGAACGGCACTTTACCCTTATCTGTGGGGACATTTCCCAAATCGGGGACTATTGTTCCATGGATAACACCCGGTTCCGCCTTATTAAACGGCTTACCCCGGGACCCTACGTTTTTATTCTCCACTCCCTCTTGGGCACCGAAAAGGTCCTGGATATCCGGCGACGGGAAGTCGGCGTTCGTATCCCCGACCATCCGGTGGCCCTTGAGCTCGTTCGGACCCTGGGCTCCCCCCTGTATTCCATCACCGCCAAGAAAACCATGATCCACGGGAACGAAGGGGATTCCCTGTTTTTTGAGGACGAGCAGGGGGAAACCGAAAATTCAAACCTGCTCCCCCCAATCCCCGAGGAAGTCCTCTTCGAGGGAGGCTGGGAGTTGGAGGACATCGACGGCTTAGACCTGGTTCTGGACCCGGGGGAGGAACGCCCCCGAATTTTTTCCACCATCCTGGACCTGGGGAGCGACGAAGTCACCCTGGTACGCCCCGGAGCGGGCCCCTGGCCGGAAGGTTGAGGCCTGGGTTCTACGCTTCGATGAATTTCCGATAATCTACGCTAAGGGCTTCGCCCAGTTTTTTGGCCATCGCAAGTCCGACCACGCGGCGGTCGTTTTCGATCGCCGAAATATTCGGGTACCTCGTCCCTACCTTTCGGGCGAGCTCTACGAGCGTCAGACCCGCTCGCTCCCGATACGCATGAACGAGTTTTCCCGGCGTTTTTCCCGACCGTATCTCTTTCGCGAGTTCCGTGGTCTTCCATTCAACCGCCTTATCCCCATCATCGATGAATTCGGCGTTAGGAAGACGTTCCTTGATGTAGCCTGCTATGGCTGTTGTACCTTCACCTGTAAGATTAACCCTAATATGGAGCGTCTTCTCTACTACCAGCATAGTACACCTCGATTTCTATCGAATTTTCTTCATTGTACCAGCACGCAACCCATGAATAGGCAAGATGACAGTGGTACATAGATTTCCCTAGGGGAGAATAATTTGGCCAACCCTTTTGTACTGGACCGTGAAGTTCAAGATCCTCAGCCAATTCATCGAAAAGCAACCGAACCGCTTCGGGAGCTTTTGCTATTCTCTTCAGTGCTGTTTTCTTCACAGTCACCCGGTACATATCTCAATGTATCATAATTGATACATTTCGTCAATAAAATTTTACCCCTTGGTCCGGTGGAACTTGACAGTCTTTTCACTGCTCCCGAGCTTCGTCGGGATCCCCATGGAAGGCCTACCAAAGACGAGGTACCTCGCGACTTCCGGAAAGAGGAGCCGCCTTTGGAGAGCCCCCAGGAGCCCCCAGGAGTCCCGAGTTTCCCTTGACAGATAGGGGCGCCTGGAGTAAGGTAGGAGCACCGAAAGGGGAGTAGTTACACGCGTGGGAACCAACAACCGGCGGTGTGTTCGGTCCGAGAGGGACCGATCGACCCGTCTGGTTCCGCGGCTTCGGGAAACCGGGGAAACAAGACCTTTCGCGTAAAAACAGCCAGGGTGCCACAGCGCCGGGGCTTTTTACGCGAAGGGTCTTTTTTTTTAGGTGCCCCAGGGCAAGCGCTCCACCTACGGACGTTTTTTCAAGAGAAAGGAGAGCCCCATGCAATGGATCGTTCTGGCCATCGCCGTCCTCATGTACCTGCTGATCGTCCTCTTTCCCGAACGTAAGTCCTGGATCGCCCTGGGTGCCGCCCTCCTTACCATCCTACTGGGGGTCGTCGGGCCGTTGGAGGCGGTAACCGAACTGATAAACTGGAACATCCTGATGATCTTCGTCGGAAGCCTCGTCATCGCCGAGCTGTTTATCTACTCCAAGGTTCCCGCCGCCATCGCCGACGAGATCATCGACCGGGCTCCCAACGTGGGAGTGGCCATGGTCGCCATTTTAATCATGACGGGCATCATTTCCGCCTTTGTGGAAAACGTCGCCACGGTCCTGGTTATGGCCCCCATCGCCCTTGCCCTGACCAAAAAAATCAAAATCCCCCCTACCTATTTTATGGTGGGCCTGGCGGTCATGGCCAACCTGCAGGGCACCGCCACCCTGGTAGGGGACCCCCCCTCCATGATCTTCGCCAATTTTGCCCACTACGGGTTTAACGACTTTTTTATCTACCACGGAAAACCTTCCGTCTTCTTCGCCGTACAATTAGGCATGCTCGTGGGGGCCCTGTTTTTTTACCGATTTTTCAGCCGGGGAGGAACCGAAAAAATCAAAGTAGACCGGGAAGAAATCGTCTCCTACGTCCCCAGCGTCCTGCTTATTTTCATGATCCTCGGCTTGGCTCTGGCTTCCTTTTTACAATCCGGCGTGTCTCTCTTGGCGGGACTCATCGTCCTGGGCCTGGCCTGTGCGGGACTCCTCTGGTACCGGGGCTTTGAAAAAAAATCCCGGGCCACCACCCTACACCTGATCCGCTCCCTGGACTGGGATACGGTCCTCTTTCTAATTGGTATTTTTATCGTCCTCGGCGCGGTTACCGAAGTGGGCCTCTTAGACCGGTTCGCGGCCTTCCTTTCCGTTTTGGTGGGACATAACGTCCTCCTCGGGTTTATCGTCATCGTCCTCGTTTCCACCCTCATTTCCGGTTTTGTGGACAACGTACCCTACATCATCATCATGCTCCCCGTGGCGGCCAAACTTTCTGCGGGTCTTTCACTCCAACCGGAGCTGTACATGTTCGGCCTCCTCATCGGATCCTGCATGGGGGGCAACCTAACCCCCTTCGGAGCTTCCGCCAACGTGGTATCCGTGGGCCTACTAAAAAAGCAGAATATCAACCTTCGCTTCGCCGATTGGCTTAAAATCGGCATCCCCTTTACCCTACTGACGACCCTAGCGTCTTCCCTCTTTGTGTGGATAGTTTGGCGCTAAGAGGGGGGGGCGCCAGGCCAATCCGATAGGGGGACGTCCATCCGACGCGCCCCCCGCCGCCAAACTCCTCGGCCCCAGGGCCTGCGGGGTTTGGCGGCCCCCCGGGACCAGGGCTCCCAGGGCTCCGGCCTTTTAACCAGCCTTTACAAATCCCGGCTAAATATCGAAGGTTACCGCGACCTTGCCGCACCCCCCGGCGGCCATCAGTTTGTACGCTTCCCCCGCCTGGTCCAGGCTAAACCGGTCGGTCACCAGGTCCTCGGGGTGGATGCCCCAGCGGACAATCCGTTCCACCAGGTCTTCCATCCGCCAAATCGAGGTTACCCAGGATCCGTAGATTGTTTTTTGGTCGTGGATAATATCGGGGCTGGGGTTAAAGGTCACCGAGTTCCCCTCCCCCACCAGGGCTATTTTTCCCCACTGCCGGGTAGCTCGGATCGCCAAGGCTCGACCGTCGGGGTTGGCCGAACAGTCCACGGCCTTTTCAAACCCCCGACCTCCGGAAAGTTTTTTCAGTTCCTCCAGGGCGTTCGGTCCCGGGGCCACCACATGGTCCGCCAGGTGTAACTTTTTAGCCAGTTCAATCCGCTGGGGATTCGTCTCCACCCCCACGGTCATCTGGGCACCCAGGGCCTTGGCCAACATTAGGGTAGCCAAGCCCACGGGACCCAGGCCTACGACCAGCACGGCGTCGTTCCCCGAAATACCGATTTTTTCCAGGGCCTCGTACACGGTACCAAACCCGCAGGCCACCTGGGCTCCATCGATATAGGTAAGCGAATCCGGCAGGGCCACCAGGTCTTTCTCGTCCGCCAGAATATAGGGGGCCATACCGCCATCCCTCTGCCAGCCGTACGCCGCCCGATGGGGGCTGGAACAGGAGATCATATACCCCATCCGGCAATCGTGGCAGACTCCGCACCCGGAAATGTGGTAAATTATAACCCGATCCCCCACCTTAAAACGCTTAAGCCCCGGCCCGGCCTCCACAATTTTTCCCGCCGGTTCGTGCCCCGCGATCACTCCCTGGTACCCCTCGGGTCCCTTGCCCAGATGCTCCCGGTAGATGGCCCGAATGTCGGACCCGCAGATCGTCGAAGCCCCCGTGGCCACCAGCACCTGTCCGTGTCCGGGGGTGGGAATATCGTATTCCCGCAGTTCCACCGTACTGTTTCCGGGCAGTATCGCCCCCTTCATTTTGCCTTTCATACCCTAACCTCCTCCGTATTCCAACCGGCTATTTTGCCGTCCAAATCCCACAGATCTTCCCAACTCCGGGCGCCCTTCCACAGGAACACTTGGCCCTTAATAAGCCGACAATTTTTATCTATCCCCGAAAGGGCCTTCAGCTCCTGGTCCGTCAAGGGGTCCTGAATTACCGCCTCTAGGTTGGAGCGGATATTTTTTGGCTTCACCGAAAAGGGAATCGGTATCTGTCCCCGACCCACCGCCCACTTTAGACAGACCTGGGCGGGGTGGATTGACCGACGCTGGGCTATCTCCAGAATCACCGGGTCCTCCATATCCACCGTATCATCGCTCGTTCTATCCCGTTCAGGCCGGCCGGGGGACCCCAGGGGCGAATAGCCGATGGGAACCAAACCCTGGGAAAGGACGTAGTTAAATAGTTCGGTTTGCTGAAAATGGGGATGCAGTTCCATTTCGTTAACCGCCGGTCGTATCCGGGCGTCCCGCAACACCAGCTGGAGTTTTGGGATAGTCATATTCGACGTTCCGATATACCGGACTAAGCCCCGGTCCACCAGTTTTTCCAACTCCGCCCAGGTGGCCATAAATTCCCCGTGAATATAAGGCCGGGCGTTGGGACTGCGGGAATTGACATCGCACTTGGGGGGATGGTAGTTGGGAAAGGGCCAGTGGACCAGGTACAGATCCAGGTACTCCAAACCCAAATTCCGCAGGGACTGTTCAAAAGCCCCCGCCACATCGCCGGGGGCGTGTTTATCGTTCCACAGTTTGGAGGTAATCCAAAGGTCCTCCCGTTTAACCGGCGGGTACCCAGCGCGGCCGGCCATCGCGTCCCGTAACACCGCCCCAATTTCCCCTTCGTTCAGGTACACCGCCGCACAGTCAATATGCCGATACCCGAGGCCTAGGGCGTACCGAACCGCTTCCGCCACGGTTTTAGCGTCCACCGCGTCGGAACCAAAGGTCCCCAACCCGATACCGGGGATTTTTCCACCCCCCGCCAGGGTACGATAGGGCACCCTATGGGGGTCTATGGGTTGTTCCGAAACCCTGGACTCCGTTTGTTTATCCATGTTATCACCTCCCCCATAGAATAGCCCCGTTATAGGAGGGGCGCTATACTCATAACGCGAAAATAGTATATCATTTTGCGCAAAACCGCGGGGACGGTAGGGATACGGGAGGTTAGGGGTGCCGAGAATTCAGCTCCTGCTGGGTTTAGACGACGCTTTTGGCCGGGCGGTGGCCCGGGGAGTTATCCGGTACGCTAAAGAAAAACCGGACTGGAAAGTCTACGGTTACGGACGGCTTTTTACGGGAGAACTAGCCCAACCGGAGGCCCTCATCGTCCGAGCGGAAACCGCCGAAGAATCCAAAACCTTTTCCGCCATGGGGATTCCGGTGGTGGACGTAGCGTGCGCCTACCCGGGGACCGGCCTTATGGAGGCCTACAACGACGACGAGGAAACGGGCCGTCGGGCCGCCGCCTATCTGCGATCCCTGGGGTTTCAATCCTTCGCCTACGCCGGTATAGAGGGAACCCTCTGGTCCCGCCGCCGATTTTACGGTTTTTTCGATTCCCTGGGCTTACAGCACCCTGCGGTCTCCCAGTTCGAGCGACCCCTCTACTGGTGGCGGGACCCTTCCTTGGATCGGAGGGAACTCCGGCAATGGCTTCAAACCCTACCACGGCCCACGGCCCTGTTCGGGGGGAACGATATCGTGGGGCTCCGGGTTATAGAGACCTGTAAGGAAATCGGCCTCTCCGTCCCCTCGGATCTAGCGGTTTTAGGGGTGGACGACGAGGATCTCCTGTGCGAGCTGGCCGATCCATCCCTTTCCAGCATCCGGTTGGACTGCGAAGGTATCGGTCGGGGGGCGGCCCAGCTGTTGGATGTTGCACTCAACCAGAGTGGAGATACCAGGGTGTCCAAAAAGGCGGAAATACGACTTCCGCCCATGAATATCGTGGAACGGGAAAGCACCCGGACCCTTATCCACGGAGACCCCCTGATCGTTCGATCGGTGACGTGGCTCCGGTCCAACGCCCGTCGGAGGGTAGACGTGGGCGATCTGGTCGCCCACCTCCCCGCTTCCCGTAGGACCGTGGAAAAACGGTTTAAGGCGGCCCTGGGCTGTTCGCCCCGGCAGTTGCTCCAACGGTATAGGATAGAATACGCTAAACGGCTCTTGTTAACCACCGATATGCCCCTGGATTCGGTGGCCCAGGGGTCGGGTTTTACGGCCCTCCAGCGGTTTTATAGAATTTTCAAGGAAACCGAAGGGTGTACCCCCGGAGTTTGGCGTCGTAAAAACAGAAAAATTCCGTAACTATGGTATCATGGGCGGAGCTGTCTGTCGGACCGTGACATTTCAACTCCGTAATGGAAAGGATTGGCAAAACCATGCTCTATTCATTTGTGGTGGTGGACGACGAACCGGAAATACGGGAAGGAATACGGGATACCATCCCCTGGGAAGAACTGGGGTTCCGTTTCGCGGGAGCCTGCTCCAACGGGAACGAAGCCCTCGAGTTGGTGGAACGATCGGCCCCGGACGTATTGATGACGGATATCAACATGCCCTTTATGGATGGGCTCGCCCTGAGCGAGCGGCTTTCCACCCTCGCTCCGGCTACCAAGGTTTTGATTATTTCGGGGTACGACGATTTTGAATACGCCCGCCGGGCTTTAAAATTGCAGGTCTACGATTACATCGTCAAACCCATCACCCCCAGCGAATTTAAGGGGGTTTTAAAAAAATTGCGGGAACAACTGGACCAGGAGCGGATGGCCCAGTACGACATCGAAAAAATAAAACAACAGCTCACCGAGAACCTCCCTATTTTACGGGAACGGTTCCTTAATCAACTGATTACGGGAAAATTTAAGGGTAATTCCATAGCCGAACGGATCGCGTACTTTACGCTCCCCGTACCCAGGACCGGAACGTTTTATCAATGCCTGGTTATGGATTTTATCTACCGTAAAAACGGCGAACAGTTTGATCTGGACTTGATTTCCGTATGGGACCTTTTAGAAAAATTGGTAGGACAGTACGATTCCGCGATCCTCCTGCGGGACGAGGAAGATCGCCTGGTGCTTCTGGTATGGGGCTCCCCCCCCGAAGCCCTTTATCGAGAATCCCTTAAAATGGCCGAATCGATACGGCGCAGTCTGAGTTCTTCGGGGATGGACATCACCGCCGTGGCCCTGGGCGAGGTGGTGCCGGAGTTAGAGGCCCTCCCCCAGTCGTATCAACGGGCCCTCCGGGCGCTCAAGGTCGCCGAGTTACGGGGCAAGGTTGGGGTAATTACCTACCGGGAGTTGGCGGGTCCCCCCAGGGAGGAAAAAAACACACCCCCCAATTATGGTAAGGCCATCGCGGGGGCCCTTAAAACCTCCAATCTGGAGTCGGCTTATGGGACCATCGACGGAATGATCAGCGCGTTTCAATCGGCCCTTTTCGAAATAGGAACCTACCATCGGACCCTTCAGCTTGTTTTGGCATCCATTCTCCAAAGCCTGGAGGATCTGGAAATTCCCCAAAGCGAACTGTTCCCCCCCGAAGAGGATCCCTTTGAAGAGTTGCGAAGCCTGAAAACCCTGGACGAGGTGCGTTCGTGGTTCGCAAACCTGGTGGAAAGTATTGTGGCCTATACGGGGGCTCGACAAGAAAACTTTGCCCAAACCAAGGTTCGGGAAGCCCTCGATTATTTGGAAACCCACTACCACGACCCGGAACTTTCGCTACAATCCCTCTGCAAGGAACTCTACATCAGCACCAGTTATTTTAGCGCCATATTAAAAAAGTACCACGATAAAACCTTTGTGGAACAACTGACGGAAATTCGTATGCGCCGGGCTATGGAATTACTGCGGACCACCGGCTTAAAAACCTACGATATTACCGAACAGGTGGGCCTCCGGGATCCCCACTATTTCAGCCTTTGTTTTAGAAAATATACCGGCGTAACCCCCACGGAATTCCGAAACGGGAAAGACCATGGCTAAGATCATCCACCCCCGATTCCACAGCATCCAGGTTACTATCGCCGTGGCCTTTTCTGTCCTATCCGTAACGATTATCGTGGGAGCCATCCTTATCGCCTACTCTCTTACCGAAGAAACCGCCCGAATCGCCAGCCAAGGGTACACCAAACAGCTGGTCAACCAAATCGCCACCAATATTGACTCCTATATCGATTACATGAACAGCGTTTCTTCCTTTGTCCAGGCGGATAAGGACGTACAGGAATTTCTTCAGCAAAATCACTTTACAAAACAGGCCGCGAATGTTTTGGCGACCCTGGTAAAAAGCCGTAACGATATTTCCTTGGTAGGTCTGTTCTCGTACGACGGACGCTACATAACCCACGATCCGAACTTACGCCTTAACCCCTACGCCCAGGCCCAGGGACAACCCTGGTTTATCGCCGCCCAAAGAGCCCAGGGCAAATCGGTGGTGTCCTCTTCCCACGTCCAAAACGTCATCGCCGACCGATACCGATGGGTTATCTCCCTTTCCCGGGAAATATTGCGCCAGGACACGAATCAAGGGGAAGGAATACTTCTGGTGGATTTAAATTACGATATTATCAGTCGGATCTGCAGTTCGGTTCGGCTGGGGAAACGGGGGTACGTTTTTATCGTCGATAGCAACGGGGAAATCGTCTACCATCCCCAACAACAGCTGATCTACGGGGGCCTAAAAACCGAAAATATCCGTCAAGTAATAGAAGAAAAGAACGATTACTTCGCGGACGAGAGCCCTACGGATGATAAGCTGTATAACGTACAAACCATGAAATCCACCGGGTGGAAGGTGGTGGGGGTAAATTACCGGAACGATCTGGTGGAAAACAGGGATTCCATTAGAATCACCTTTGAACTGTGGGGGCTGTTTTTTTTCATATTCTCCGTGGTTCTTTCAATTTTCCTTTCCCGACAGCTCTCCAAACCGATCAAACAACTGAGGAAATCCATGCAAGCCGTGGAACAGGGAAATTTCGACGTTCGCTCGGACATTCATTCGGATAACGAAATCGGAGATCTGGGCAAGGATTTTAATATTATGGTCGCGGAAATTAAAAACCTTCTGCAGAGGATTACCCAAGAACAGGAGCAAAAGAGAAAAAGCGAACTAAAGGCCCTGCAAATGCAAATCAACCCCCATTTTCTCTATAACACCTTGGATTCGGTTATTTGGATGGCCGAAGGGGGCAAACAAAACGAAGTCATCACCATGAGTTCGGCCTTAGCCCGGTTATTCCGTTTAAGCATCAGCAAAGGGAAGGAGATCATTTCCATCGGTTCCGAGGTGGAACACGTGGCCAGTTACCTGACCATCCAAAAAATTCGGTACAAGGATAAACTGGATTACCGAATCGAGGTCGATGGGGCCATAAAAACCTACAAAACCGTAAAGATCATACTCCAACCCTTGGTAGAAAACGCTATTTACCATGGTATAAAAAATAAAGAAACCGGGGGAACCATTATCATTTCGGGGAGCAAAAAGGAAGATCACATAGAACTGACCGTTTGGGATAATGGGGCGGGGATGGACAAGAAAACCCTGGAAAGAATAAATACATTGCTGGCGGATCGAACTCCGGTTAGGGATTCGGAACAGGATAATGCACCCTCGTCCCACAGCGGCTTGGGGCTTCGGAACGTGGACGAACGGATAAAATTATACTTTGGTCCCGAATACGGGCTGGAATACGAAAGTGAAGAAGACGTGGGAACCCTGGCGCGGATCCGGCTCCCCATCGTGGAAGGAGACTTGGAATGATACGGAAATTTTCAAAGTTCGTCGTTCCCGCGATTCTGGCGTGCATTCTCCTGGGGGGCAGTTTAATCATCGTATTTTTCTCCGGGCCGCCCCCGCCCAAGGCGCCCCTGCGGGTAGCAGTGGTTCTAAAAACCGTGGATTCCAACATGGAATTTTGGGAGGTTGTTAAAAGCGGGATGCGGGTGGCGGCCCAGGAGTTTGGGGTTCGGTTGGAAATTTACGGCCCCTGGATGGAAAGCGATATCCAAGGCCAGATAGAGACCATGAACAGTGTTATCCGGGACAGACCGCCGATCATCATCCTATCGGCCTGCGATTATACGGCCCTCGTTCCTTCGGTAGAACAGGCTAAAGGGGCGAACATCCCTATCATTACCCTCGATTCGGGTGTAAAAAGCGATATCCCCCTGACCTTTGTGGCGACTAATAATATTGAAGCAGGAGAAAAATTAGCCGGCCTTATCCCAAAACTTCTTGCGCCGGGCAAACGGGTCGCCATAATTAACCACGTTCCCGGGGCCACTACCGCTATTGAACGGGAGGCGGGGGTCCGAAAGGCCCTGGAAAAAGACGGTCGCTATCCTATTATCGGCACCTGGTTTACCAATAATTTTGAGGAAAACGCCTATAAAATTACCAAAGACCTGCTTTCCCGGTATCCCGATTTAGGTGCCATCCTGGCGATGAACGAAGTTTCCACCGTCGGCGCCGCCCGGGCGCTAAAGGACGCCCAGAGGGGGGGGGCCGTGCGGCTCGTGGGCTTTGATAGTTCTCTAAAAGAGATAAAATTTATCGAACAGGGCATTATCAACGGGACGGTCATTCAGAAACCCTTTAATATGGGGTACATCGCCGTAAAAGCGGCCAAGGAAGCCATGGAAGGGAAGGTCCAACCGAAGTATATCGATACAGGATCGGTACTTATAACCGCCGATTCAATCTATCTTCCAGAGAATCAAAAATTGCTGTTCCCCTTCATCGAGTAATATTTTTAACCAACTCCATAGAATATTGAATGTACAACCCTTCCTTTCGGGTTCACAATGGGTCTGGAGGTTCGGGGATGGGCAATTTTTTAATTGAGATGGAAGGGATAGAAAAAAGCTTTCCCGGGGTCCATGCCCTTAGCAATTGTCGTTTCGATCTCGTTCCGGGAGAAATTCACGCCCTGGTAGGAGAAAACGGAGCCGGAAAGTCTACGTTGATGAAGGTCCTCTCGGGGGTATACCAGAAAGACGCCGGAACGGTAAAGGTTCGGGGTCGGGAGGTGGAAATCCATAACACCCGGCAAGCCCAAGGTTTAGGGATCAGTATCATTCATCAAGAGTTGAATTTAATGAAACACCTTACGGCGGCCCAAAATATTTTTATAGGTCGGGAAGAAAAAAAGGGCCTTCCGTTTCTCGTGGACGATCAATCGATAAACGAAAAAACCAGGGCCCTCTTTAAAATGATCAACCTGGATCTGGACCCCCGGGTCAAAATCGCGGACCTTACGGTGGCTAAACAGCAGATGGTAGAAATCGCCAAAGCCCTGTCCTTTAACATGGACGTGCTTATCATGGACGAACCAACCTCGGCCTTGAGCGATTCGGAAATCGAGGACCTCTTTCGGGTTATCCGGGATCTTCGTTCCAAGGGAAAGGGGATCGTGTATATTTCCCACCGGATGGACGAATTAAAACAGATAGGCGATCGGGTAACCGTGATGCGGGATGGCCGCTACATAGCCACCACACCGATGGGGGAAATAACCATCGAACAAATTATATCCCAAATGGTCGGCCGGGAAATATACGAAAAGGTTCACACCCACGGGGACACGGAAAAAAACGAAGTAGTTCTAGAGGTAAAGGGCCTGAATCAAGGTCGGAAAATTCGGGATGTCAGTTTCCGCCTCCACAAGGGAGAAATTCTCGGATTCGCCGGCCTCTTGGGCGCTGGCAGGACCGAAACCGCCCGGGCAATTTTCGGCGCCGATCCTATTGATTCGGGGGAAATATTTATCAAGGGGAAAAAAGTAACGATTAATCACCCCAAGGACGCGGTACGCCATGGACTGGGATACCTTTCGGAGGACAGAAAACAATTCGGTCTAGCGTTAAACCTGAGCGTAGCGGCGAATACGGTTATGGCGTCCCTGACCAACTTTATCACCCCCCTCGGACTGGTGGACGAAAAAAAGAGCCGTCGGGTTACCCAGGAATACGTGGACAGACTACGGACAAAAACCCCCAGCATCGATCAGCAGGCACGAAATCTTTCCGGTGGGAACCAACAAAAAGTCGTCATCGGGAAATGGTTGGTCCGGGACTGCGATATCCTTATTTTCGACGAACCGACCCGGGGTATCGACGTGGGCGCTAAAAGCGAAATCTACAAATTATTGAATGAACTGGCAGACCAGGGGAAGTCGATCATCATGATCTCCTCCGAACTGCCGGAGATCCTTCGGATGAGTCATCGGGTTCTGGTAATGTGCGAAGGCCGGGTTACAGGAATTTTGCACGCCGAAGAATGTACGCAAGAGAAGATAATGCATCTTGCCACTATGCGAAACTAAGGGAAAATGAGGAAGGGTATGGAAAACAAGAAAAGCGGAAAGAAACGGCTCAATTCAAAGGCGATGCAGACGCTCTTCGCCTTTACCAGTTTGGTTCTCCTGTTGATTCTCTTCGCGATAGCTTCGCCTAACTTTTTAAAAGTCGACAACCTCATCGGTATACTTCTGGCAACGGCGGTAAACGGTATTTTAGCCGTGGGGATAACCTTTATCATCATTACCGCAGGGATCGATCTTTCTATCGGAACGGTCATGACCTTCGGTTCCGTTATGGCGGGGGTTTTTATCACCATGTGGAAACTGCCTATACCCGTGGGGGTTATCGCGGGTATCCTGGCGGGGGCCCTGTGCGGCTTTATCAACGGCATTTCTATCGCCAAACTTAAGGTGCCCCCCTTTATCGCCACCCTGGGTATGATGATGATTACCAAGGGTCTTAACCTGATCCTTTCGGGGGTAAAGCCGGTTTACTTTGTGGATACCCCCAGTTTCGCTAAGATCGCCATGCTCACGGTCCTGGGTATTCCCATGGGCGTCCTGATCTTCTTTTTGGTCGCCCTCTTTGCCTCGTTCATCCTCTCAAAAACCATTTTGGGACGGTATACCTTCGCCATCGGTTCCAATGAGGAAGCCGCCCGGCTTTCGGGTATCAACACCGACGCGTGGAAAATCGCCATCTACGCCATTGGCGGCGCCTTCGCCGGTATCGCCGGAATCGTCATGGCCAGTCGGCTCCAATCCGCCCAACCCGCGTTGGGCCCGGGTTACGAGCTGGACGCCATCGCCGCGGCGGTAATCGGGGGAACCTCCCTGTCCGGCGGCGAGGGAGGAATCCTCGGCACGGTCATCGGGGCCTTCATCATCACCGTGTTGACCAACGGGCTCCGGATCCTGTCGGTTCCCCAGGAATGGCAGATGGTCGTGACGGGTTTAATCGTTATCGGCGCGGTGTACCTGGATATCGTGCGCCGAAAAGTAAAATAGCATCGAAGCCCCGATCCTTCGGGGTGCTGACCCAAGGTTTCCATATAGCCGTCGGCTATTTGAAATACCGCGTCCCTCAAATACCTTGGGAGGCGCGAACGATGGGTTTCCCGGCAGGGTACTGCTTTCTGGGATTCCATCAAAAAAGAAAGGGAGGAAAGAAGATGAAAAAACTTTTCCTGGCTACCCTCATCGTCGCTCTTGCCACCGTAGGCGTATTCGCTAACGGTAGCAAAGACCAAAAAGCGGCCCCTGCCGCCGCCGCGAGTAGCGGCAAAATGTACATTCCCTTGGTCTCCAAGGGATTCCAGCACCAGTTCTGGCAAGCGGTAAAGAAGGGCGCCGAGAACGCCGCCAAGGACTTGAACGTGGATATCACGTTCGAAGGCCCCGAAACCGAAGCCATGGTCGACAAGCAGATCGAAATGCTTCAAGCCGCGCTCAGCAAAAACCCCGTGGCCATCGGCTTCGCGGCGGTGGACAGCAAGGCGGCCATTCCTCTGCTTCAGCAGGCCCAGGCTAAGAAGATTCCCGTCATCGCCTTTGACTCGGGCGTAGACTCGGACATCCCTCTGACCACCGTTTCCACGGATAACATTGCCGCCGCTGGCGTCGCCGCGGACAAAATGGCCGCCGCCATCGGCGGGAAGGGCAAAGTCGCCATCATCGTCCACGACCAGACCAGCCGGACCGGTATCGACCGCCGCGATGGGTTCCTCAAGAGAATGAAGGAAAAATATCCCGATATCCAGGTTCTGGAGCCCCAGTACGGCGCCGGCGACCAGCTTAAGTCCACCGAAATCGCCAAAGCGGTTATCAACGGAAATCCCGACCTGAAGGGTTACTTTGGGGCTAACGAAGGCTCCGCCATCGGCGTAATCAACGCGGTGAAGGAACTGAACATGGTCGGCAAGATCGTGGTAATCGGCTACGACTCCGGCAAGTTCCAAATCGACGCCATCAAGTCCGGTCTAATGCTGGGCGCGGTTCAGCAGAACCCCGTTCTCATGGGCTACAAAACCGTCGAATCGGCCGTAAAAGCGGTTAAGGGCGAAACCCTTCCCAAGCACATCGATTCTGGGTACGTGTGGGCCGACAAGTCCAACATCGACACCCCCGAAGTGCAAGCGGTTCTCTATCAGTAAAACGTTTCTCTGATTCCCCTGGTTGGGGGAATCGACCGCCCCGGAAACATACCGTTCCCGGGGCCTTTTTTTTATGCCAATAAATCGACGCGGCTTCCCTGTCCCGGCGCCAGATTCGACGCCATAGCCAGAGGAGACGTCTGCTTTAACGCTTCCCGAGCCCGTTCAGCCGGACTCTCCCTGGATTCTTCCGAAAGGGAAGCGACGTTTTGGCTTTGCGTGTTCAGAATACTCGCCTGGGGCGAGAATCCATGCATGCCCTGGATACTCATACTAGCTCCTTCGTACCGTTTTTCGCGGTACCGTACACTGTAGTAGGCCTAAACCTCCGTTTATATCATACTGCCCCTAGATGAAACCTAGATGAAAGGATGCCCGGAAAAACGCAAATATTTTGCAAACGACTTGCAATTTTCGAGCCGCTTGTGTATATTTTAAACGCGAATAATTCGCATTGATCCGTTGATATCCAGGAGGTTTCCAATGTTTTTAAAATTAACCTATTCGCTGGCCCTGCTTTTCCTTGGTTCGGTCCTAACCTTTGCCTCGGGAACCAAAGAGGCCACAGCCGCTTCTTCGGCCGCTCCGGCGGCGAACGGGAAGGCAAGTTCCTATGCCGGCACCGAAGTTCCCCTTATCGCGGTAAGCATTCTGCCCCAGCGGTACTTTGTAAACCGTATCGCCGGAACAACCGTGCGGACCCTGGTTCTCGTTGGACCGGGGCAGGATCCCCATTCTTACGAACCCAGCCCTAAGCAGATGGCGGAACTGGCGGTGGCCAAAGCGTGGGTTCGATCGAACACGGATTTTGAGATCGCCCTGAACCCGAAAATTAAAAATCTGTACCCCTCCTTGATGATCGTCGACGGAACGGAGGGAGTAGCGTTTCGTCCCTTAGAAGCTCACCACGATGAAGGAGAAGCGACGGATCATAACGATGGGGGGGGCATCAACATCGATCGGCATACGTGGTTAGGCCACACCAACGCGAATATTATGGCCAAACACATAAAAGATACGCTGGTTACCCTTTTTCCCCAAAACAAAGCCCTCTATGAAACCAACTATCAGAGTCTTATAAACGACATTGATAGGGAATTCACCGCCCTAAAAACCGAGTTAGCCCCCCTTAAGGGTCGGACTGTTTTTGTGTACCACCCCGCCTTTGGGTATTTTCTGGATGAATTCGGCATCCGCCAAGAAGCGGTAGAAACGGGGGGCAAGGAGCCCACCGCGAAGGATCTTTCGGTGCTGATTGAAAAGGCCCGCGCCGATAAGGTTGCGGCGATCTTCGTGCAGGCCCAATTTCCCGTGGCCGCCGCGCAAACCGTGGCCCAAGCGGTGGGAGCCCAGGTTCTTCCTCTGGACCCCCTGGCGGAGGACTGGTTGACCAATATCGGTGTAATGGGTAAGTCTCTTATGAAGGCGCTTAAATAGGGGGCCCTATGACCACAGCCCGTCCCATCGATGTTCGTTTTGAGAACGTTATGTTCACCTACGGAAATCTTCCGGTATTGGAAAACGCGTCCTTTCACCTACACCGGGGAGAATTTATCGCCCTGGTGGGACCCAACGGGGCGGGAAAAACCACGGTCCTACGGCTCCTGTTAGGACTTATTAAGCCAAGCCGGGGCACGGTCCAGTTGTTCGGAGCCCCCCCCGAAGCCGCCCGGAATCGGATCGGCTACGTGCCCCAACACGCGGATTACGATAGCGCCTTTCCTATTTCGGTCCAAGAGGTGGTCCGTATGGGTCGGCTCCATTCCCTATCCCGCCGCTTTACCAAGGCCGACGCGGTAGCGGTCAGGGAAGCCCTGGATTTGGTGGAAATCGCCGATCTGGCACAGCGCCCCTACGGGGCCCTTTCGGGGGGACAGCGGAGACGGGTGCTGGTAGCCCGGGCGTTGGCGGCCAAGCCAGAACTGCTGGTTTTGGACGAACCCACGGCCAATATGGACGTGGAAAGCGAAAAACGGCTTTTTAAGACCCTGGGGGCCCTGAAGGGTTCCACGACCATCTTTATCGTAACCCACGATACGGGATTTGTTTCCGCCTTAACCGATCGGGTTCTCTGCGTGGGGGAACACGAAGGGCACGGCCGGGGACGTAACATCGTCCAGCACCGGGTCGATCCGGCGGAACACGCGCCGACGGACCTGTTTGGAGGGGAAGTGTACAAGGTCATCCACGATGAAGAACTCCCCGAGGATAGTTGCTGTATCGATCAAAAAGGAAGAGAGCGATGAACGATTTTATTTCCGCCCTTTTTAACCCCGCCTTTCCCTTCCTGCGAAACGCCCTGTGGGCGGGGATCCTTGCGTCCCTGCTCTTTGGCGTCATAGGGGCGATTGTGACCGTTAAGCGTATAGCGGGACTGGCGGGGGCCATATCCCACGCGGTCCTGGGGGGTATCGGCATGGCCCTCTACCTTTCCGCCACCAAGCGGATCCCCGGTATGCCCCCCATCGCGGGGGCCCTCATTTTCGCGGTCCTCGCCGCCGCTATCATCGGGGTCGTTTCCCTCAAGGCTAAACAGAGGGAAGACACGGTGATAAACGCGATCTGGGCGGTGGGCATGAGCATTGGGGTGCTTTTTTTGGCCAAAACACCCGGGTATACCGATCCTACCAGTTACCTTTTTGGAAATATCCTTTTAATTTCCCATGGGGATCTGGTCCTGCTAGGGATCCTCGATGTGCTGGTGCTTTTTTTAGCCTGGCGTTTTTACCCCCAGCTGGAAGCTTCGGCCTTTGACGAAGAATTCGCCCAGGTTCGGAGGATACCCACCAACGCCATATTTTTGGGTATCCTGGGGGTGACAGCCGTGGCGGTGGTGCTCCTACAAACCTTTGTGGGTATCGTAATGGTCATCGCCATGCTTACCCTTCCGGCGGGAACCGCAGGCTACGGAGCGCGAAACCTTCTGGGGATGATGATTGGGGGTAGTCTGTACTCCCTCCTCTTCTCGGTCGGAGGACTCGCCCTTGGTTGGAGTTTTGACCTACCCACCGGGGCCATGGTGGTGGTATTAGCGGGAGCCGTCTTCCTTGGAGCGGCCATCGGCAAGGTGTTCCGCTCCCGGAATCGGTACGTAGGCCCCCGCGGTCGAGGGGTAGGGAACGACGCCCCGAACCACGGCGGGAACGATCGACCATGACCAGCATACGAAAACAGGCCCTCGATATCCTGGTAGCATCGGGGAAACCTCTTTCTGCGGCGGCCCTCTTCGAACGGTTAGGAACCCAATGCGATCAAGCCACGGTCTACCGGACCCTCCACTACTTTGAGGCACAGGGCTACACCGAGTCCTTTGTGCTCCACTGCGATGAACACGGGACAGAACGTTACTATACCGCCGCCAAGGATGCTACGGGGCTTCCCCTACCCCATCGGCATTGGTTTCACTGCGAAGGGTGCCACCAATTTACACAAATTACCACCTGCGGCATCGCCAACGTGGTAGAAACCTTCGAAAGCCAAAGCGGCGCCCGGGTAACAAACCACATCCTCTACCTCATGGGCCTCTGCAGGGAGTGTCAAAAAAAGGAAAGGACCGGCACGCTATCCAATCGAGGGGCCTTGAAGAGCCCAAACGTGCCGGACCTGGAACAGCAGGTCCACAAAGGCCCGGTTTTTTAAGGGCGGATCGGCAAAGTAGTACAGGTGGCTAGGGCAGGCGCAATCGGAGGAGCCAAAGCCCTGGAAGGCTCGGCCCCCGAGGTCGGCGAGGGCCTGGGCGATTCGACATTCCAAGTTTGTATACCCCGCCACGGGGAGGGCGATGATTTTGTCCGCGTAGGGGCTTAGATAATCCAGGTGCCAGTGGAGTTTTTGTTTCACCCGCCGCTGATGCCGCGCTATTCTGGCCTTTAAGTTTTTTTGCGCCGATCCCGCGTACACGTACCAACCCTGGGGAAAATCAAACTCCCCCAAGTGTCCAACCTGTACACGCCCATCCTGGGGAAGATGCAGGAGCATCATGTAGCTTCCCCTGTCTTGTTCCGCCAAGGGCCCATAGGAAAGGTCTACCGGCACATCGGTATCCGTTACCCGGCCGTACCCGTCGGCGGTGGCGGAAAGTAAAACCCCGTGGATGTGTAATTTTGGCGAAAGACGGGACAACGTGGACGCGAATAGGGGATCCGTGTGCGGGTTGGGCATGAAAAACCGGGGATTCCCGTGGACTATCATAAAAACGATATGGCACCGATACCCCGAGTCCGTTAGGGCCGCCAATTCTTCCAAATGCTTTGAAGCCCGGTCGCTGGGGGCATCGGGAAACATGGCGACCCCGTTTTCCACCAACGAACAGGCCTTTACCTCGACTAAATGCCGCTGACCCTGGGCGTCGATTACAAAAAAATCAAACCGTGAATGCCCCAGGGTGTATTCTGGACGAATCTCTTGGGCCTGGGGGAACAGGCGGGGAAGCACCGAAACTTCGGTTACCCCATTGGCCCGGGCGGAAAAAAGGGGTACCACGGCGTTTCGATAGTATACCCCCACGGCGGTCCATTGGGTTTTAGCTTTTGGGTTTTTGCTCCGGTACCCTTCCCCCCGGTGTTCCAGTATAAGACGGGAACCGGGAATTACAAACTCTAAAAGCCGCCCTGGGTTGGGACAATGACAGGGGATCTCTTCCCCCTCTAAGGACCGGGCTATAATAAGAAAACGGTTAGGCCGACGAACGAAAAAAGCTTCCCGGTGGTTATAAAACAGTCGAATCGCCCCGTCGCTCTTTCTGTCGACATCGGTCATAGGGAATTCACGCCCTTCTTTTTCCGACAATCACATCCCACTGGGTCGCGAGCATGCCCGTTAACATAAGGAGGGATCCTAAAAGGTTGTGGGCCCCCAGGGGCTCCCTAAGAATAAGAATTCCCCCCAGGGTCGCGAACACCCCTTCCAAGCAGAGGATAACCGCCGAATGGGCGGGGGGCGCGTCCTTTTGGGCTACCACCTGCAACGTATAGGCGATTCCCACAGACGCCAGCCCTCCATAGAGGATAGGAACAAGGGCCGCAACGATGGATGACCATTGGATTGGTTCGCTTGCTCCAGCCACCCCTAAAGAAAGAAGGGCGCACCAGGCAAACTGTCCAGCCGAAAGAATGAGGGGATCGATTTTTTTAGAAAGACGATCGATTAACAGTACATGGGCAGTCCAAAATAGGGCGCTTATCGCTACAAGCAGATCCCCAGGGTTGATATTCTGTATTTTTCCGCCGGTACTCAGAAAAAAAAGACCCACCACTGCAAATACAGCACCGATCCAGGTGGCTATGCCCGTACGGTGGCCCATCATAATACCAAAAATGGGAACAAGAACCACGTAGAGCCCCGTAATAAAACCCGCTTTGCCGGCGGTAGTAAAGAGGATACCCACCTGTTGCAAAGAGGCCCCTAAAAACAAAGCCCCCCCGGCGGCAAGGGTACCCCAAAAAACCATCCGACTTTTTGAGCGTGTGGGGACAGCGGATTTCCGGTTAAAAATAAAAATAAGCGGTAAAAGAGACAGGCTACCCAGGGCGAACCGAACCCCATTGAATAAAAACGGACCAATGGATTCAATACTCGACCTCTGAGCCACAAAAGCAAAGCCCCAGATCAGGGACGTTAGAAGCAACAAAATATCCGAGCGCAGGGCCCTATTATTCATATACACTCTATTATTGGGTACCCTCTAAAAACTGAAGTTTTTAAAAGAACCCTAAGGATGAGGTTTTTGTAAAAGTAAACCCTTGGAAGAACTTCGTTAGGCTTGAATATCCAAACGATTACCCAAAGCGCTGTCCCGTACCGTGGGGAGCGTGGCGGTTTCCAACATTTTTGCCATCTCGGAACCCTGCTCCTTAGCCCCCTTAAGGGCCATCCCCATTACAGCCGTACCCACTTGATCTTGGAGCCTTTGAGTAGCCATATCCATTGAAAGTTTCTGTATATCCATACTCTTATAATACCCAATACGAGGGACACCGTCAATCGAATCAAGGGGAAATACTAAAGATCTCAAATTTAAATTATACCAAACTCCCATGACTTTTTTTTGCAATGCCTTGAAGTAGTAGGGATTGATGACTTTGACCTCTGCCTCGGTATTCAGTGAAATGCCTCCTTCATGAACATAATGAACACAATGAAAAAAAAGCTCCTTAGCTGTACGCCAAAAAAGTACCATGTAACAATATGTTCATATTTCTATTAAGGAGGCTTTTATGAAAAGAACAACGGTGATTGTTCTGCTGTTTGCGGTTATTCTGTCTCAAGCTTTTGCCCAGTACCCTTCGATGGTCCTGAAACTTGGTCACATTGCTGACCCCAGCCACCCCTATGCTCAAGGCGCGGTAAAATTCAGTGAACTAGTAAAGCAAAAGACTGGCGGCAAAGTTGATATTCAGGTTTTTGCGTCGTCCCAGCTGGGGGATCAGAAAACCCTTATTGAAGGGTTAATTTACGGAACCATCGATATGGCGCTGGTCGGTACCGCGGCGCTTACCCAATTCCAACCGCAAATGGGAATTTTCGATCTGCCTTTCCTGTTTGATGATCGAAACCATGCGTACCGCGCCCTTGATTCTGTAGGTATGGAAATTGGTAAGGGATTGGAACCCAAGGGTATTAAGCTTCTTGGTTACATGGAAAATGGTATTCGGAATTTAACAAATAACGTCAGAGAAGTTAAGACTCCCGATGACATGAAAGGCTTAAAAATACGCGTTCAGACAAGCAAAATTTTTATCGAGATGATGAAGGCATTAGGAGCTTCACCGACGCCGATGAGCCTGGATGAGCTATATTCCGCTATGCAATCGGGCACTGTCGATGGTGAGGAAAACCCTTCAGCCCATATCTATACACAGCGCTATTATGAAGTCCAGAAATACGCAAGCCTGACAGAACATGCTTATGCTCCCGAGCCGATGTTGATATCGATGGCCAAATGGAAGTCTCTACCAGCTGAGGTCCAGAAGGCAATTCTTGATTCAGCCGCTGAAGCTATTGCTTGGCAACGAGAATTGTCCGCAAAGTCAGATCAGGAGTACTGGGATAAGATCATCGCAACCGGAAAAATGAAAGTCACCAAGGTTGACCGCAAGCCTTTCCAGGCCGCAACCGCAAAGGTAATCGAAATGTTTGCCAACTCAGTAGGCCGTGACAACCTAAAGAAAATTAACGACCTTCGTAATAAATAATCCCGGATGCATAATGGCGGCCAAGGGGAAAGCCAGTTGCCGCCATGTGCACTTTGTTGATATCTGGATACCAAAAAGGAGCCGTTAATGCAATCCCTGTTGAAGATTCTGAGAACCGTTCTCTACTGGTTCTCAGTTGTCGCGATGGCCATAATGTTGGCCGTTACATTTTTTTCGGTAATAAGCCGTTATGTTTTTTCCTTTACCTTTGACTGGGCCGAGGAGCTTTCACGGTTCCTCTTTGTCTGGTCAGTTTTCCTGGGCTCCGCGCTTATCATGGGTGAGAATGGCCATCTTGCCGTCGAATTCCTTCCCCACAAGCTCAAGGGTTCGGCCGCAGGCCTCGTACTGGAGTTCTTCATCAAGCTGTGTAGCTACGTTTTCATTCTCATTCTTCTGACCCAGGGTTACAAGATGACCAGCATGATGATGTTCCAAACATCACCGGGCATGGGCATCCCGATGGGCATCATCTACGCGGTGATACCGATCAGTTCCATCCTGATGATCCTCTATGCGATACAGGACAGTCTTGTCTTTATACGCAAGGTATTCGGCCGCGGCGACAAAAGCGGTACGGAGGCGTAGCATGTCGTTTATATTTGTTGGAATATTCCTGCTCCTGACGATACTAGGGGTCCCGGTGGCGTTTTCCCTTTGCTTGTCGGTCGCTTATATCCTGGTGTCTAATATGCATATGCCGCTGGTAATGATACCACAGATACTGTACACGGGCATCGACTCGTTCTCGTTCATGGCGGTGCCGTTCTTCATGCTG
>Ga0078972_1003400_pt1 | contig 47923 bp, 37 predicted proteins | sample YelNatPaOPGAMG01_FD_67568 | JGI IMG/M metagenome (GOLD analysis project Ga0078972, IMG submission 67568) | Hot spring thermophilic microbial communities from Obsidian Pool, Yellowstone National Park, USA - OP-RAMG-01 (SPADES assembly) (version 2) | ecosystem: Environmental > Aquatic > Thermal... | reverse complement strand
TACGGTGAACAACGGCGCCTCGAGATTGCGCGCGCCCTGGCGGCCGACCCCAAGCTGCTGCTGCTGGATGAGCCGGCTGCGGGCATGAACCCTTCGGAAGTGGGGGCGCTGATGGACCTGGTGCGCTTTATCCGCGAGCGCTTCCAGCTGACCATCTTGCTGATCGAGCACCAGATGCGCCTGGTGATGGGCATCTGCGAGCATATCACAGTGATGGATTTTGGCCAGGTGATTGCGCGTGGCAAGCCGCAGGAGATCCAGAATAACCCACAGGTGATCGAGGCCTATCTGGGGCGCGGCGCTATCACAAGGACGGCTTTCTGATGCTGCTGCAAGTCGATAACCTCAATGTGTATTATGGGGCCATCCATGCTCTGCAAGGGGTGTCCTTTACGGTAGACAAGGGCGAGATCGTCTCGCTGATCGGCGCCAATGGCGCCGGCAAGAGCACCACGCTGAAGACGATCTGCGGCCTGCTGCGGCCGCGCGAGGGGTCTGTGCAGTTTCGCGAACAGGATATCACGCGCATGCCGGCGCATAAGATCGTGAGCCTGGGCATCTCGCAGGTGCCTGAGGGCCGGCGCATCTTTGCGCCGTTGACGGTGCGCGAGAACCTGGAGATGGGCGCCTTTACGCGCTCGGACCCCAAAGAGATCGCCGAAAGCATGGAGCGAGTGTTTGTCAGTTTCCCGCGCCTGAAAGAACGCCTTAACCAATTGGGCGGCACGCTTTCGGGCGGCGAGCAGCAGATGCTGGCTATGGGGAGAGGGCTCATGTCGCGGCCCGAGTTGATGCTGCTGGATGAGCCTTCCATGGGCCTGGCGCCGATCCTGGTGGAAGAGATTTTCCGCATCATCCAGGAGATCAACAGGCAGGGCACCAGCATCCTCCTGGTGGAGCAGAATGCTCGCATGGCGCTGTCGATCGCCAACCGTGGCTATGTCCTGGAGACGGGTCGTGTCGTGCTGCAAGGCTCGGCGGCGAACCTGCGCAGCAATCCGGAAGTACAGGCGGCATATCTCGGAGGATAGAACGTAATCCGTAATGCGTAATCCGAAAGGACATCATGGCAAAACGCCTGATGTTTGCGGTGAGTGTGCGACGGTACGCATCACGGAGAGCAATATACGCTTCGGCATGGCGAGCTTGCGCATTACGCATCATGGTTTACGCATTATCCAAGGAGGAGATCCCAATGAAGCGCGCTGTATTCCTAGCCCTGGCCATTTTCATGGCGCTGAGCGTCGTCCTCACCGGCTGCGGCCCGGCCAAGCAACAGGTGGTGACGGTCGGCACCGATGCCACCTGGCCGCCGTTCGAGATGGTCAACGAGCAGACGAAGCAGCTCGAAGGCTATGACATCGACCTCATGAACGCCATTGCCAAGGAGGCTGGCTTCCAGGTCAAGTGGGTCAATATCGCTTTTGACCCGCTCCTGGCCGGCATGGCGACCGGGCAGTATGATGCGGCTATCTCGGTCATCACGATCACCGACCAGCGGAAACAGCAGATGCTCTTCTCCGACCCCTATTACAACGCTGGCCAGTTGGTGTGCGTGCGCAAGGATAACACCGATATCAACGGCCCCGCGGACCTGAAGGGTAAGACGGCGGGTGGCCAGGTCGGTACTACCGGTGTGATGGAGATCCAGAAGATCCAGGGCTGCACCCTGAAGAGCTATGACGATATCGGCCAGGCCTTCATGGATCTGATGAATGGCCAGATCGATGCTGTGGTGGCCGACAGCCCCCTGGTGTACGGCTATGTCGGCAAGAATCCCGACAAGCTCAAGTCTGTGGGCCAGCCTTTTACCGATGAGTACTATGGCATCGCTGTGAAGAAGGGCGATCAACAACTTCTGGACAAGATCAACAAGGCCCTCAAGACCCTCAAGGATAACGGCACCCTCGATCAGCTCGACAACAAGTGGGTCAAGGCGGGCAAATAGAGTTCTGGCGCGAAAACCGGCCATGCGGCCGACCTTGCAACCGGTTGGCTTTAGGTGAACGAGATCAATCTACCGTGCGGCATCCCGTTGCCGCACGGTAGACGCTGTTAATGCCCCTTGGGAAAGGATGAGAGCAGCATGCCTGATCTGGAAAGGGCAGAGGCCTTGCCCAGACCGTTTCCGCGGTTTCGGCAGCCCCCCTGGGATCGTTGGTGGATCCTTTTCGGTGTGGTCGTGGCTCTGGTCATACTCATGGCCCTGACCAGGCCCGACCCCTATGCGCGCATCATCCGCTATATGGGTGACGGCGTCGAGGTCACGGTTGGGGTGACCGCCGTATCTTACGTGCTCATCCTGATCGTCGGTTTGATCGCGGGCCTGGGCCGCATCTCCAAGCATTGGGCGATCCGCGGCATTGCCTCAGTGTATGTCGAGGTCGTCCGGGGTATCCCTCTGCTGGTGCAGCTCTTGTTCATCTATTACGCCTCGCCGGTGGTGCTGCAGAGCTTTGGGCGTTACCTGATGGCCAATGTGCCTTCTTTCGGCGCGCTCGGCCAGAGCTTGAGCACAATCACGATCAATCCCTTTGTGGGCGCCGTCTTTGGCCTGACTTTTTGTTACGGCGCCTATGTCGGCGAGATCTACCGTGCCGGGATCGAATCGATCCCCAAAGGGCAGATGGAAGCGGCACGCTCTTTGGGTATGAGTTACTTCCAGTCCATGCGCTATGTGATCCTGCCGCAGGCGATCCGTGTGATCCTGCCGCCGCTAGGCAACGAGTTTACGGCGCTGCTGAAAGACTCCTCGCTGGTTTCGGTGGTGGCGGTGGCTGATATGACCCGCCGTGGCCGCGAGTTTATGAGCACGAACTTTATTCCTCTCGAGACCTGGACCATGGTAGCCCTGCTCTACCTGGTGCTGACTGTGTTTTCGGCGCGTATTGTTTCCTATATTGAGAGGAAGACGGCCCATGCCCGCCAGTGAGTTCAGCCCGATTATCGAGATCCGCGATGCATGCAAGACCTTTGGCGAAACGGAGGCTCTGCAGAATGTGAGCCTGAACGTCCACCGGGGCGAGGTGGTGGTCATCATCGGCCCAAGTGGCTCGGGCAAGTCAACCTTGCTGCGCTGCATCAACCATCTGGAGACGCCCGATGCGGGCACGATCATCGTGGACGGCATACCGCTCACCCAATCCAGGAACATCAACAAGGTGCGGGAGGAGGTGGGCATGGTTTTTCAGCAGTTCAACCTCTTTCCTCACCTGACGGTGCTGGAGAACATCTGCCTGGCGCAGCGCATTATCAAGAAGCGCAGCCGGAAAGAATCGCAGGCCATCGCCCGCGATCTGCTGGCCAAAGTGGGAATCTCCGATAAGGAGAAGAGCTACCCCACCCAGCTTTCCGGCGGCCAGCAGCAGCGTGTGGCTATCGCCCGCGCCCTGGCCATGCAGCCCAAGATCATGCTCTTCGATGAACCGACTTCAGCGCTGGACCCGGAAATGATCACCGAAGTGCTCGATGTCATGCTTGCCCTGGCCAAGGAGGGCATGACGATGGTGGTCGTTTCTCACGAGATGGGCTTTGTGCGCGCGGCAGCCACCCGTATCGTCTTTATGGATATGGGCAAGGTCGTCGAAGAGACGACGCCGGAAGAGCTCTTCACCAACCCCAAGGAAGAGCGCACGCGGCAGTTCCTCAGCAAGATACTGCATTAGCACATAATAAGTAATGCGTAATAAGTAAAGCTGCCATTCCACCGTGTCCTATACTCTGCATCAGTTGCATTGAAGCGCAAGGCGCGAAAAGCATTGTCTGCTCCAGCATGGCAACTTTACTTATTACGCCCTATGGCGACTTTGACCTACGCATACGCACCGTTTTGCGTTTGACGTTCTCTTTCCTCGCTGCTAGAATCCTTCCGCATTTTCCCCGGATCCCCAAAGATCACACAATAGAGGTAGAGGCGGATGCTTACGCACGAGGAGTTGCGATCGTGGTATGGCTGGGCCGAGCTCTCCCCTGGGGACCCGATTGTGGCCGGCAGCCTGGGGCGCTGGCGGATCATCTTTCATGCCGGCTGCTATGGTATAGCGGCGGGTGGCGGCCTGAAGTTGTTGTTTCGGGCGACCAGTGATTGGCCGTCCTTTCAAGGGCGCGATCCTTACGAAGAGAATTTTCTGACGGTTTCGACCGGCGGGCGCAGCAAGCTTGCCTGGCGTTATGATCCGCGCGGCCACGTGCAGCCTTGGCCCAAAGCGGTGCTGGTAGACGTCTCGCAATGGGGCCTGGATGAAGGCGATACCGTGACCTTCTATCTGGGCGATCCTGAGGGGGGCTCGCCGGGGGTGCGCGCTCAGACTTTTTGTGAGCGCGGTTACGAGTTCCGCGTGGTTGTGGATCCCTTTGCGAGTGGGCAGTATGTGGCGGTGCCCTCACCGCGGGTGGATATCGTGAGCGGTGAGCCGGCGCGGCTGGCGCTCGTTCTGCCCTCAACGGTCACTGGGGGCGAGACTTTTGCCCTTTCGCTGCGTGTAGAGGATCGCTGGGGCAACCTGGCAGCGGGCCCGGTGGCTGAGGTGGCTTTGAGCGGGCTGGATGAGCCGGCGGTGATAGCGGTGATGCCCGATGCCGGCGGCCTGGCGCGCGTGCACGGCCTCTTTCGAGGCGGGCCCGGCGTGCGGCGCGTGCAGGCCCGCGCAGAGCGGCTGGAGTTGGCCGCTGAGAGCAACCCTGTGCGTGTGCAAATGCCAGAGGACGGTGGCCTCTGTGCCCTGTGGGGCGAGCTGCACAGCCAGAGCGCCGGGGAAGGCGCAGACCTGGCTGCGGATTGGTTTCGCTATGCGCGCGATGCTGCGGCGTTGGATTTCTGCTCGCACCAGAGCGATGCGTCGCAGCTCAGCGCCCAGTCTTGGCAGGAATTGCAGGCGCTGGCAGCGCGCTATTACGAGCCCGGGCGCTTTGTGACGCTGCTCGGTTACCGGTGGGCGGGCAACACGGCTGGCGGCGGGGCGCACGCCTGTGTCTTTCGCACGGCATCGGCGCCGCTCTTCCGCTGCCGCGACACACAGGCCAATGAGGGAGATGATATCTGCTACCCCTTGCCAGCGCTCTACGCGGCCCTGCGCGGCCGGCAGGCTTTGCTTATTGCTGGTGCGGGCTGCCCGGCGGCGAACCCCGAATTCTATGATCCTGAGCTGGACCGGTTGGTACAGGTGCACAGTGCAATGGGCGACTCGCCGTGGATGTTTGCCGAGGCGTTGGCTCGAGGCTGGCAGGTGGGCGTGGTGGCGGCGGGTGATGACGGCCAGGGGAGACCCGGGGTGAGCTACCCCGGTTTGGGCGAGCAAGTTACACGGGGCGGGCTTACCTGCGTCTATGCTACGGCGCGCACTCGCGAGGCCGTCTGGGATGCTCTACATGCGCGGCGCTGCTATGCGACTACAGGCGAACGCATCCTGTTGGCGGTGCAGGCCGATGGCCATCTGATGGGTGAGCACTATGTGGCGGGGCAGGCCCCTCGGCTGACTGTGCGTGTTTCGGGCACTGCAGAGATCGAGCAAGTGCGCATTTACCGGGGGACCGACCTGGCCTATACCTATCCGGAGCGCGACCCTGGCCGCACGCGTTGGCTGCGCGTGCGCTGGGGCGGGGCGCACGCCCGCGACTGGCCCCGCTGCCTGCCCTGGGATGGCAACCTGCGCTTTGAGCGTGCCCGCATTACACAGGCAATTCCCTATGGCTTTTACTCAGCAGGGCGTGGTATTGTGCGCCAGGATGAGCAGGAGATCAGCTTCCGCTCGGTTACGGCCGGTAATGAGAACGGCCTGCTGATTGAGGTAGATGGCCAACCCGATGCCACTCTCGAGTTCCACGTGCCGCTGACCTTCTTCTCGGTTGCGCTCGCCGACCTGCCTTATGAGCGGAAGCTCGGGGGCGATGGCCTGTTTGTGCGCGTGGAGCCCTGCCCCGAGGGCAGCGGCAGGCTCGACCTGGAGCTCTTCTGGCAGGAGCCGGTGCTGCGGCCAGGGATCACGCCCTACTATGTGGTGGTGCGCCAGATGGATGGTGCGCAGGCGTGGAGCAGCCCGATTCTGGTGGAAGGGTCTGGTCAAGAACACTAATCTGATGTATAATGCACACTGAAAGCGGTGCCAAACGGCCCTTGGGCTCCGGTGGAGTTCAGGCCCGACTCCGATTCTGACGCGAAGAGGAGTGCGACCGTGAAAGCATGGCGATTGGGCTTGACAACGGGCGTCTTGCTTATCAGCCTCTTCCTCTGGCCTCACCCCCTGGCCCGCGCAGCGGGTCGAGGCGAAATATGGGTCGATGACAACTATTGCCCGACCTGTGCTAATGATGGGCACACATGGGGTAGCAATGCTTTCAGCTCGATCTCCAGGGGCATCGACGCGGTCGCTCCAGGGGGGATTGTGCATGTCCTTCCCGGGCGCTATGTCGATGATGTGCGCATCGATCGTCCCTGCACCCTCTCAGCCGATCTCCTGGGCGCGCAGCTTGCGCCGCGCCTCGGCGATGCAACCCTGACCGTCGCGGCCAACAATGTGACCGTGAAGGGTCTGGAGGTCACTGGCGGCAAGCAGGCCGCCATCCTGATCGTTGGCCCCGCTTTTCAGAATGATCCCATCCACGATGTCGCCATACGCGATAATACTGTGCGCGGCGGCTATTTTGGCATTGCCGCCAACATCGACGCGGCCCGGAACTATGGCAAGTTACCGGCTGCGGGCCTGCAGATCAATGATAACACGGTCATGGGGTGTACGCGGGCGGTCTACGTCTACAACGCTCGGGCCGAGATCGTGGGTAATGCGATCTCTGACCTGGGGGCGGAGGGGATCGGCATCTACTCCTCGCAAGACAGCACCTCGACCATCCGCGACAACCGTGTGAATGTGGATGCGGTTGATGCCTGCGCCGTCTACATTTTGGATAACTGGGCGACGAGCGTGGATGGCAATATTCTGGTGGGGTCTACCGATATCCTGACTCCGACAACGGCCTTTACACTCTATGGCTATCAGGACCTGTTGCTGGCCAACAACACGGTGGATGGCTTTTACTGGGGCGCCAGTGCCTGTACGGGGGGGTCCGCCAGGATCTTTGGCAACACTTTTCGCAATGCCGCTGCCTGGGCGCTCAACCTGGGCGCCCCGGTGACAACGACCCTGGTGACTATCGAGGACAATATCATCAGCGGCTCCTATTGGGGCCTGAAGCTGGATGATGACGCAGGGTGGGGCCTGCAGGCGAAGGTCATGGACAATACCTTCTCCGATAATATCATCGGCGTCCAGTTGGCTGCTTCGGTGCAGGAAGGCCAGGCTGAGCTGCATGGTAACACCTTCTGTGGCAACCTGGTGGCTGGCCTGCGCAACGAGTCTGAGGCGCGGATCGATGCCTCGGACAACTGGTGGGGCGCCAGTGATGGGCCCCGGCCCTACGGCTCGGGCGACCTGGTGGAGGATGCCGGCAGAGTGCAGGTGGCGCCCTGGGCACGTATCGCGGTAAGCACTCGCCCGGTCGGTGATGGGCGGGTGGTGGTAACGGGTGCGCTCAAGGGCTCTCGCTACGATGTGCCGAGCCGCCCTCTGACCTTTACTGTCGAGGGCGGGGTCTTTGTCGATCCTGCGGGCGCGAGCCATAGCCTGCGCGCACCTGCCCGCGGCGAGACCGCTTTTGTGGTGACGGTGCCTGCCCTGGCCGGTGAGGCGCAGGTGACTGTGGCTGGCCGGCGTGGTGAGGTCATGAGGGTCACCGTCCGCGACGGCTGCGGGCCAGGCGTCAGCGTTTCTGTGCGCAACTAACGGGCCTGTATCAGGCAAGTGCGTTCGGCGGCGGGGATGGAGGGCTGGGCGCTCCCCCTCATCCTCGCTTTTCGTTCTCTGGGCTCGACCAGGGTTGACTCGACCTGGGAGGGCACCTAGAATAGTCGGCAGAGCCGGTATGGCTCACCCATCCGCAGGGAGGCGCTGGCCGGTGAAACTCTCCGTACAGGATAGCCTGATTCCGGGCGCCGACGTGGTGGAGCGTATGCGCACGGCGGCGCGGTTGGGGTTCGATGCCATCGAGCTGCGTAGCGCTGAGGTGCTGGCTGCGCCAGAGAATCTGTTGCGCAACATCGGTGGCCTGCCGCTGGCGGTGAGCAGCATTGTGACCAATCCTCAGCAGGACCCGGTGGTGGAAGAGCGCGAGGTGCGCGAGAGCCGGTTGAGCGCCTGGCGCGACCTCATCCGGGCCGCAGCCGACCTGGGTGCGCGTGGTATCGTTATGGTGCCCATCCGCCGGCCGCATCGTCTGCCCGATCTGACGCCCCTCTATACTTCCAGTGAGCTCGAGCTGGCCCTTCTCTATCGCATCCTTGATGTGCTGGTGCCGCAGGCCGAGCAACGGGGGGTGGCGCTCTGGCTGGAGCCACTCAACTTTTACGAGGCCATGCTTGTCACGACTCTCGGCAAGGCAACCGAGATCTGTCGGCAGGTGGGCTCGCCCGCCTTGCGCCTGATGGCCGATACCTTTCACATGAACATCATGGAGCCGGACCCCCTGGCCAGCCTGCGGGAGGCGGCTCCCTACCTGGACCACGTGCACCTCTCCGATTCCAACCGCCGGCTTCCCGGGCAGGGGCATATCGCGTTTGGCCCTCTCCTGGCTGCCCTGCAGGAAAGCGGCTATAACGGCTACCTGGCCCTGGAAGCCATTGTGCCCGCCGAACCGGAGCGGGAGGTGGCGGCAAGCCTGCATTATCTGCGGGGGGCAGAGGCGAGCGTCAAACGTCGAGCGTGAAACGTCAAACGCCATTTCCCCTGCCAGTATCCCTTCCCTCAATCCTCTGCGTCTGATCGTTTTACCCATATCCCCTTTTGTACTACAATTCTCTTGAGCGTAGCTTACGGCTTACGGATTACGCATTATCCTCGGAGGTTTCCCCATGCTAGCTGCGGTTCTCGAAGGTGTCGGCGATCTGCGTTTGCGTGATGTGCCCAAGCCCGTGCCTCAGCGGGGGCAGGTGCTGGTGCGCATCAAGGCCTGCGGCATCTGCCAGACGGATTATTCGGCGTTTACCGGGCGGCGGATGAACTGGCAGCCGCCGATGATCATGGGTCACGAGATGGCCGGTGTGATCGAAGAGCTCGGGCCCGAGGTGGAAGGCTGGCAGGCCGGCGATGAGGTCGTCATCAGCCCCGTCATCACCTGCGGCAAGTGCCGCTGGTGCCGCCTGGGGATGAGTAATCACTGCAAGAATGGCATTGTGCTCGGCGGCGATGGGCAGGATATCGTCTGGGATGGCGCTTTCGCCGAGTATATGGCCGCCCCGACCGAGATTCTCTATCGCAAGCCCAAACACGTCCCCTGGGAAGCCGCCTGCCTGACCGAGCCATTGGCCGGCTCGTACAAAGGCATGATCGAGTACTCACAGCTGCGCCTGGGCGAGGATGTGGTCATCATCGGCGCGGGGGGCATGGGCCTGCTGTTGGCTGAAATTGCCGTAGCGGCCGGCGCCGGCCGGTGCATTGTGGCCGATACGGTGGATTTCCGGCTCAACAAGGCGCTGGAGCTCGGCGTGGATCACGTGATCAATGCCGGGCGCGAGGATGTGCTCAAGCGCGTCTATGAGCTGCTGGATGAGGGGCCGGATCTCGTCTTTGAGGCGGCCGGCACCCTCGACGCCGCCCGCACCGCCTTTTCCCTCATGCGCGAGGCCACGCGCATCAACATGTTTGGCGTCATCATCCCCGGCGAGATCGAGGTCTCGCCCATGCGCATCCACTGGCAGGAGACGCGCATGGATGCCTCTTTCTCCGTCACCCAGCGCGTCATGACCAAATCCATCGAGCTGATCGGCAAGGGCAAGGTGCACCCGGAAAAGATCGTCACCCACACCTTCCCCCTCAGCCAGATCCATGAGGCCATGCAGACGATGGCGACACCGGAGCGGATCAAGATCGTGATCAAACCGTAATGCGTAAAACGTAATCGGCAAGTTGCCATGGGCATGGTCTGAGCTGCTTCTCGCCGGTCCATTTCGACAAACGACTACCGAGGAGCCCCGCAGCTACGTCATGCTGACCTTACGCATTACGCACAGGAGGAGCCATGTTGACACCGCGCGAGAACACCGACAACCTGCTGCGAGGCAGAAAGGCCGAGCGTGTGGGTCTGATGGATAGTCCTTGGGCCGATACGATCGTCGCCTGGGTGCAGCAGGGCTACCCGACACGCATGGTCTACAAGGAGGTGGGGGAGGAGCGCTGGCGCCGCGAAGACGGCCGGATGGAGGATGTGACGGTCGCGGGCGAGTACGAGGAGCCGGTGCCGCCCTGGGAGCATTTCGGCTATGACATGGTGGGGGTCGGCCCGTGGTTTGACCTGATGCCCCTGCGCGACTATGAAGAGCTCGTTGCCGAGACCGATGAGTGGGACATCAAGCGCAATGGCGCCGGCGCGGCCCTCAAGTATTGGAAGCACAAGTCGGGCACACCCGAGCACATCGACTTTCGCATGGTCACGCGCGAGATCTGGGAGCGCGACTATCGCCCCTACCTGCTGCAATGGGACCCGGAGCGCGTCGATCTGCCGGAGACGCGCAAGAACCTGCAGGAGGCGGCAGCGGCGCAGCGGTGGACCCACTATGGCAACATGTTCGTGTGGGAGCTGATGCGCCAGAGCATGGGCGACATCACGATGTACGAGAGCTTGCTGCTCGACCCGGCCTGGATCCGCGACTATAACCGCGTCTATACCGATTTCTTCAAAAAGTACTTTGCCTACATCATCGAACAGGCCGGGCGGCCCGACGGCATCTGGCTCTACGAGGACCTGGGCTATAAGAACGGCCTCTTTGCCCCGCCCCGGGTGCTGGCCGAGCTGATCTTCCCCTATTACAAGGAGATGGTCGACTTTTTCCACGGCTACGACCTGCCCGTCGTGCTGCACACCTGCGGCAGCACGGCGCAGGCCCTGCCCCTGATCGTGGAGGCGGGCTTTGACGCGGTGAATCCTATGGAGCGCAAGGCCCGGGATAACGACCCCTTTGCTTTTGCCGAGCGGTACGGCGACCGGCTGGCCTTTGTGGGTGGGCTCGATGCGCGGGTGTTCGAGTCGAACGATAAGGAGATCATCCGCCGCGAGGTGAGCGCCTATATCGAGGGCATGAAGGAGCGTGGGGCGCGCTTGATCTTCGCCTCGGACCATTCCATCTCGCCCAACACCCGCTATGAGAGCTACCTCTATGCCCTCGAGGTCTACCGGGAACACATGCTATATTGATTGAGTGGAGACAGCCGTTGATGCCAATAGCGATGGAAGCCTGGCCCGTCCTCACCCACTATGAGGGCGAATACCTGCGCGAGATCGCCTTTCCCCTGGGCGGCATCGGCACGGGCACGGTATGCCTGGGCGGCCGCGCCGAGCTGCGCGATTTCGAGCTCACCAACCGCTACGCCAAAGGTATGAACCCGCCCTACTGCTTCTTTGCCCTGCGCGCGCAGGCGGAGGGCAGGCCGGCGGTGACGCGCGTGCTGGAAGGTGTGCTGCAGCCACCCTATGGCGGCGCCTTTGGCGTGGCGTCGCCCCTGGCCGGCCTGCCGCGCATGCGTGAGGTCGCACTGGATGCCTGCTACCCCTTTGCCCGCTACACCCTCGCCGATGCGGCCCTGCCGCTCTCGGTGCGGCTGGAAGCGTTCAACCCGCTCATTCCGCAGGATGCGGAGCGCTCGGGGCTGCCGGTGGCCGTGCTGCGCTATGTGCTCGTGAACCAGAGCGATTGCCCTGTGCGCGCCGCCATGGCCGGCAGCCTGTACAACTTTATCGGCGCAGAGGCTGGCCGGGGCGAGCATGCGGCCACCGTGGCGCCGGGCAGCCTGGGCCGGCTCCTGGGCGGCAATATCAATGAGGTGCGGCGGGGCGAGGGGCTGGTGGGGCTCCTGATGCGCTCCACGAAGGTGCCCGCGCACACGCCTGAGGATGGGACGCTGGCCCTCACGGTGCTGGCGGATGAGGCAACCTGCCGGCGCACCTGGGGGGCCACGCACTGGAACCGACATATCCTGACCTTCTGGGACGATTTCTCGGATGACGGCCGCCTCGACGATCCGGCGGTGGTCGAGCCCAGCCCGGAGGGGCAGGGGCAGATCGGGTCGCTGGCCGTCGAGGTCGAGGTGCCGGCTGGGGGCGAGCGCGCCGTCACCTTTCTGCTCAGCTGGCACTTTCCGCACCGCACGGCGGCCGGCTGCGGCTGGGAGACGACCGACCCGGCGGGCGGCTGGGTGGGCAACTATTATGCCCGCCGCTATACGGACGCCTGGGATGTGGCCGTGCAGACCGCGCCGGAGTTGGAGGCGCTCGAGGCGGGCTCGCTCCGCTTTGCGCGCGCATTCGCCGGCAGTACGCTGCCCCAGCCGGTGAAAGAGGCGGCGCTCAATAACCTCTCCACCCTGCGCAGCCAGACCTGCTTCCGTACAGCCGACGGCGGCTTTTACGGTTTCGAGGGAGGCTGCGACGACCGGGGCTGCTGCTTCGGCTCTTGCACGCACGTGTGGAACTATGAGCAGGCCACGGCATTTCTCTTTCCTGAGCTGGCGCGCAGCATGCGCGAGAACGAGCTGCAGCAGGGCACGCTGCCGGGCGGCATGAACTGCTTCCGGCTGCGCCTGCCGCCGGGGGGCGAGCCCTGGCCACACGCTGCCGCCGACGGGCAGATGGGCCTGGTGATGAAATGCTACCGCGATTGGCAGCTCACGGGTGATGACGCCTGGCTGCGCCGAGAGTGGCCGCTCATCCGCTCGCTTCTGCGCTACGCCTGGCTGCCCGGCGGTTGGGATGCCGACCGCGACGGGGTGATGGAGGGCGTGCAGCACAACACCTACGATGTCGAGTTCTATGGCCCCAACCCCCTGTGTGGCATCTACTATCTGGGTGCGCTGCGGGCGGGCGAGGAGATGGCGCGGGCGCTGGGCGATGGCGAATTCGCCGCGCAGTGCGCCGATCTCTTCCGCCGCGGCTCGGCCTGGATCGACGAGCATCTCTTCAACGGCGAGTACTATATCCAGCAGATCCGCACGCCGGCGACCCTGGAGGAGACCCGGCCCGAGCTGCGCGCGGGCATGGGCGAGACGTCCCTCGCCAACCCCGACTTTCAGCTCGGCAACGGCTGCCTGGTGGATCAGCTGGTGGGGCAGTACCTGGCGCATGTGGCCGGGCTGGGCTACCTGCTGGACCCGGAGCACGTCCGGGTGGCCCTGCGCTCGCTCTTCCGCTACAATTTCAAGACGGACCTCTATGAGCACTGGAACAACATGCGCACCTTTGCCCTCGCCGACGAGGCTGCGCTCCTCATCGCGACCTGGCCGCACGGCGACCGGCCGCGCATCCCGCTGCCCTACTTTGGCGAGGCGATGACCGGGTTCGAGTATCAGGCCGCCGCGCACATGATCTACGAGGGGCTGGTGGAGGAGGGGCTGGCCGTGGCCGCTGCGGTGCGGGCGCGCTTTGACGGCCGGCGCCGTAACCCGTGGGACGAGCAAGAGTGCGGGCACCACTATGCGCGCGCCATGGCCAGTTGGGCGCTTGTGCCGGCGCTCTCCGGGTTCCACTACTCCGCCCCCCAGCGGGCGCTTTGGCTGGAGCCCATGTTGGGCGGCGACGATTTCCGCTGCTTCTTTTCTGTGCCCGGCGCCTGGGGCACGGTGAGTTTGCAGGGCGACGCCGCCCGGGTAGAGGTCCTTTGGGGCCGGCTGGCCCTCGACCGGCTGATCGTAGGCGCTAAGACCTGCCCCGTCGCTGCCGTCTCGGTCGCTGCGGGCGAGACTGTGGAGGTTCGCCTGAGCCAGCCGTAGCCGGTTGCCGGGCGGCTGGAGATGGCCCACCGGAGAGCCTGGCGCTCTGGCAGGAGCTCAAGCCGGGCTATATCGAGGCGCAGGGGCGCCCGCTGCTGCGGGCGGAGATTGCCCCGCTCTACGGGCACCGTCCAGCCCGGAAATCTGGTTGTCGCGTCGCCCGAGGAAGCGATCTTTTAGGGAGGAATAGCCATGAAGAGATTTACCCCCGATCCCGATGGTGTTGACCCGAGGCTCATCCCGCAGCGCACCCTCTACACGGGCGCGCACATGCCCGCCATTGGCCTGGGCACCTTTGGCTCCGATCATGCTTCGGCAGCCGAGGTCGCCGAGGCGGTGCAAGGCGCCATCGCCGTCGGCTACCGGCATATCGACTGCGCCGCCGTCTATGGCAATGAGGCCGAGATCGGTGAGGTCTTTCAGTCGCTGTTCGCGCGGGGCTTGCGCCGCGAGGAGCTATGGGTCACGAGCAAGCTGTGGAACGACAAACACGCCGAAGCAGATGTCATCCCTGCATGCCGGCAGTCACTGGCTGACCTGCAGCTGGACTATTTGGATCTCTACCTGGTGCACTGGCCCTTCCCCAACACCCATGAGCCGGGCTGCGATGTGAACTCGCGCAGCGCCAACGCCCGGCCTTATATCCACGAAGAGTTCATGACCACCTGGCGGCAGATGGAGCGACTGGTGCGCCTGGGCCTGGTGAGGCATATCGGCACCTCCAACATGACTATCCCCAAGCTCAAGCTGCTGCTGCGCGACGCCGAGATCAAGCCGGCTGTCAACGAGATGGAGCTGCACCCCCATTTTCAGCAGCCAGAGCTTTTCCGGTTTGTGCGCGAGAACGGCATGGAGCCAATCGGCTATAGCCCATTGGGCTCACCCAACCGGCCGGAGCGCGACCGCACGCCCGAGGACACGGTCGATATCGAGGACCCGGTCATCGTGCGCATCGCCGAGCGGCTGGGCGTGCACCCGGCGGTCGTCTGCATCAAGTGGGCGGTGCAGCGCGGGCAGACGCCCATCCCCATGTCGACCAAGCGGCGCAACTACCTGGCCAACCTGCGGGGCGTTGCGGGCGAGCCGCTTACTGCGGAAGACATGCAGGCCATCGCCGGCATCGACCGCAACTGTCGCCTCATCAAGGGGCAGGTGTTCTTGTGGAAAGAGAACCAGAGTTGGGAAGATCTCTGGGACCTCAACGGGGAAATCACCCCGGCATAGGAGGATAGCCATGCGCGGCGTGCTTTTGCCCGGCGATCGCCGGGTCGAGATCAAAGAGTTCCCGGTGCCGGAGCCGGGCCACGGCCAGGTCCTGATCAAGATGAAGGCCTCGTCGATCTGCGGCAGCGACATCCGGGCCATCTACCGCGAGCACCTGGGGCATGGCCCAGAGGCCTACCAGAACGTGATCGCGGGCCACGAGCCCTGTGGGCAGATCGTCAAGGTCGGGCCAGGCTGCAAGCGCTTTAAAGAAGGCGACCGGGTCATCATCTACCACATCAGCGGCTGCGGCGTCTGCTGGGACTGCCGGCAGGGCTACATGATCAGCTGCACTTCACCCCTGCGCGCGGCCTACGGCTGGCAGCGCGACGGCGGCCATGCCGACTATATGCTGGCCGAGGAGAATACCTGCGTCGCCCTGCCGGATAGCCTGAGCTATGTGGACGGTGCCCTGGTGGCCTGCGGTTTCGGCACGGTCTACGAGGCCCTGAGCCGGGTGCAGGTTTCGGGCCGGGACCGGGTGCTCATCACAGGCATGGGCCCGGTGGGCATGGCGGCTGGCCTGGTGGCCAAGGCGATGGGCGCCTATCACGTCATCGGCGTGGATGTGGCCCAGCCTCGCCTGGAGGTGGCCCGGAAGGTCGGCGCGGTGGACGAGATTGTGCCGGCCGGTGAAGGGGCCCGGCAGCGCATCGCCGAACTGACCGGGGGCCTCGGCTGCGAGGTGTCGATCGACTGCTCCGGCTCCCCGGCAGGCCGCCTGACCGCTCTGCAGGGAACCCGGCGTTGGGGCCGCTGCGCCATGGTCGGTGAGGGCAACCGGGTGGATTTCGACGTTAGCCAGACGATCATCCACAACCAGATCAGCGTCTATGGTTCGTGGGTAACCAGCCTGGGCCACATGGAGGACCTGGTGGAGCGGCTGGTCGCGTGGCAGCTCAAGCCCGAGGTCATCGTCACCCACCGCTTCTCGCTGGACGAGGCCGCAGAGGCCTACCGCGTCGCCGATGAGGGCCAGAGCGGCAAAGTCTGTATCGTGATGGACTAATCCCCGGTCATCTCGGGTCCGTGTTTCTGTGTAAAGCCAGAATACCGACAAGTCATCGCCGGTGCGCCGGCGATGACTTGTCGGTATTCTGGAGGACAATCTTGCGGCGGCAGATGCTGACCACGGGGCATATCTCCGAATCATCTATGCAGATTGCGCTATTCGCGGCAGCAAGGCTTGATACGGGGAGCCGCGTTTGGTGTGCGGGACCTCAAGGCTCGCCTGAGCGAGTATCTGAGGCTGGTCAAAGCTGGGCAGACGGTGGTGATCACCGAGCATGGCCAGGAGATCGGGCGCATCGTCCCGGTCGCGCAGCCGCTGGAAGCCAGGCTGCAGGCGATGGTGGAGGCAGGGTTGGCAGCCTGGAGCGGCAGGAAGCCGGAACGTTCCGAGCCTGTGGCGAGTGTGCACGACAACCGCACGGTGGCTGATCTCCTGATCGAGGATCGAGAATGATCCTCTACCTGGATGCCAGCGCCCTGGTCAAACGCTACGTCAGAGAGGCGGGTTCGGCGCAGGTCAACGATCTCACTGCCGGCGCCCAGTTGGTTGGGACGGCTGTGATTACCCGGGCGGAGGTGGCTGCGGCGCTGGCTAAGGCGGCCCGGATAGGGCTGGTTGATCGCGAGGATGCCCGCCTGGCGCTGGACCTGTTTCGCCGGCAGTGGGCCGATTTCGTGCGCCTGCAACTCGGCGAGGCTACCCTGGCTCTGGCCGATGCCCTGGCCTGGGAGCATGGGCTGCGGGGCTATGATGCCGTGCACCTGACGACTGCAGCTTTTTGGCAGCAGACGATGGGTGAGACGGTTACTTTGGCCACTTTCGACCGCCAATTATGGCAGGCTGCGCAGGCGGCCGGCATGAGCGCCTGGCCGGAGGGCCTCACGTAGCTAGCCCACCTGCACAGGGAAGCGCATTGGGCGGAGGAGGACTCTTGGGCACCATCCCCTACAGCGACGAGGAGCTCTTTGCCGTCGGTCCGCAAAAGACGCTGACCGGCCCTTACCTCAACGAGGTGGCTTTCCCCCTGGGCGGCATCGGCACGGGGTGCATCTCGCTCTCCGGCCGTGGGGCGCTGGTGGATTGGGAGATCTTTAACCGGCCCAACAAGGGCTACCGGCCCGACTATTCCTTCTTTATGCTCTATGCGCGGGCCGCCGGGGCCGAGCCCGCCTTGCGCGTGCTGGAGGGGCGCCTGCAGCCACCCTATCAAGGCTGGGCGCATGGGGAGCAGCGGTTCAGGGGGGTCGGCTTTGGGCCGGCGTATCAATTCGGCTCGGGCCTGGCGCACATGGCCGAGTGCGCCTTTACGGGCAGCTTTCCCCTCTGCCGGCTCGATTTCGCCGACCCGCATGTGCCGGTGCGCGTCTCGACCGAGGCGTGGAGCCCCTTCATTCCCCTCAACGATCGCGAGTCGTCCCTGCCGGCGGCGATCTTTGACATCACCCTCACCAATGTCACCGACCGGCCGGTGCGCGCGACGGTCTCGCTGGGCCTGCAGAATATCCTGGGCTGGCCGGAGTTGGGCCGCAGCCGCAACACCTGGGTGGAGGGCGAGGATTGCCGCGGCGTCGTCATGACGACCGAGAAGCACGCTCCCTCCTCGCCCCGCTATGGTACGCTCGCCCTGCTCACGCCGGATGCGGACGTGACCTATCAGCTGCGCTTTAGCTCGACGCAGTGGTTCGAGGCGGCGGAGAGCCTGGTGGACGAGTTCGGCCAGACGGGCGAGTTCGCAGGCCCGCGCGACGAGCGCGTGAGTGAAGATGGCCAGGGCGACGTGGCACAACTGGGGCTGCGGGCAGCGCTTGGGCCTGGCGAGAGCACCCGGCGCACCTTTGTCCTGGCCTGGCTCATGCCTAACTTTGAAAAGTATTGGGGCGCCGGCAGCGGGCCGGCCCCGTCCTGGCCTACCTGGCATGGGCGGCAGTGGGCGAGCGCCGAGGCTGTGGCCCGTTATGTGATCGAGCATCGCGCCCGCCTCCGCCGTGAGACACGCCTGTTCGCCGACGCCTTCTTTTCCTCCACGCTCCCTACCTATGTGCTAGAGGCGGTGTCGAGCCAGATGTCGATCCTGCGCACGCCCACGGTCACGCGCTTGCCCGACGGCACCCTCTACGGCTTTGAGGGCTGCCACGTGGCCGAGGGCTGCTGCGAGGGCAGTTGCACCCACGTCTGGAGCTATGCACAGACAGTCGCCTACCTCTTCCCGCAGCTCGAGCGTAGCATGCGTGAGGCCGATTTCGCCGTGAACCTGCGAGCCAGCGATGGCCACATGCAGTTCCGCACGGCCCTGCCCCCGGGCTCGCCCGCCGATCACACCTTCCGTGCCGCGGCCGACGGGCAGATGGGCAACGTCCTGCGCACCTATCGCGAATGGCAGCTCTCGGGTGACGACGACTGGCTGAAAAAGCTCTGGCCCGCCGTGAAAAAGGCGCTGGAGTATGCCTGGGTGGAGTGGGACGCGGACCGCGACGGTCTGCTGGAGGGCGCACATCACAATACCCTCGACATCGAGTTTCACGGCCCCGAGACGATGTGCGGCAGCATGTACCTGGCGGCGCTGCGGGCGGGAGAGGAGATGGCCCGCTACCTCGGCGACACGGCCGCGGCCGATGAGTACCGGCGGGTGTTCGAATCGGGCCGGCGGCTGAGCGACGAGATCCTCTTCAACGGTGAGTACTATGAGCAGCGTGTGACGCCGGGCGACGACGCGCCCTACCAGTTCGGGCCCGGTTGCCTCTGCGACCATCTGCTGGGGCAGTGGCACGCGCGGCTCTATGGCCTGGGCGACCTGTACGACCCGGTGCACATCCGCAAGGCGCTGAGCAGCGTCTTCCGGTACAACTTTTGCGACAATTTCTATGAGCATCAGAACCCGCACCGGGTGTATGCCCTCAATGATGACAGGGGGCTCCTCATCTGTACCTGGCCGCGGGGCGGCAGGCCGAAGCGGAGCCTGCCCTATGCCTTCGAGTGCCAGATCGGTTATGAGATCTCTGTGGGCGCGCACCTGATCTACGAGGGCTTTTTGCGCGAGGGCCTGGCGATCATCAAAGCCGTCCGCGACCGGCACGATGGGCTTAAGCGGAACCCCTATAACGAGTTTGAGTGCGGCAGTCACTATGCCCGTTCGCTGGCCAACTATTCCTACCTCCTTGCGCTCTCCGGTTTCCGCTACTCGGCGCCGCAGCGGACGCTCTGGCTGGCCCCGGTCTTCAGCCGCCGCGATTTCCGCTGCTTCTTCTCTGTCGAGGGGGCCTGGGGCGTTATCAGCCGGCAGGAGACGGAGGAGGGCACCCATGCTACGGTGGAGGTGTTGGGCGGCCGCCTGCGGCTGGAGCGGGTCATCCTCTGCGGGCAGGTCTGCCCCGTGGGACAGCGAGAGCTGGCGGCCGGCGAGTGGCTGGAGTTGCCTTGACAGCCTTGACCTCCCGGAGGTCCCGAACCTCCGGGAGGTCCTCGATCACGGTGTTTGTGCCTGCATGTATTTGTAGTAGTATAGGAAAAACGAGTCCTCAGGAGGTTATTCTGGCTATGCGAGCAATGTTCCTGCATGGGCCGAAGGATCTGCGCCTGGGCGAGATGCCCAAACCGGTCCCCGGCCCCGGTGAAGCCTTGGTGCGGGTCAAGACCGTGGGCATCTGCGGCTCGGACCAGCACAATTACCTGTTCGGCGAGATCGGGGGCGTTTTCCTCAAGGAGCCCCTGGTGATCGGCCACGAAGTGAGCGGGGTGGTGGAGGCCCTGGGCCCGGGGGTAGAGGGGCCGGCTGTAGGCACGCCTGTGGCTGTGGATCCCAGCATCTCCTGCGGCCACTGCCAGTATTGCCTGGAGGGCTACCCCAACCTCTGCCCCCAGAACCGCTTCTTCGGCGGGCCACCCGTCCATGGCGGCCTGTGCGAGTATCTGACGCACCCAGCCGAGCTCCTCTTCCCGCTGCCCGCGGGGATGAGCTATGACGAGGGGGCGCTGTTGGAGCCCATGGGCGTTGCCCTCTATGTGGCCGGCCTGGCCGATGTGCGCCTGGGCGACCGGGTAGCCGTCCTTGGCTGTGGGCCGATTGGCCTCATGACCATCCAGATGTTGCGCCTTTCCGGCGCTGTGGAGATTTTGGCTACTGATGTGGTGCCGGAGCGCTTGCAGGCGGCGCAGCGGCTGGGCGCTGACTGGGTCTGCCATGCCGGCGAGCAGGATGCCGTGCGCGCCATCAAGGAGCATACCGGGGGCCGTGGCGTGGATGTGGTCATCGAGGCGGCGGGGGTGCTGGAGACGGTGCCCCAGGCCGTCGAGGCCGTGCGGCCGGGCGGCACGGTGGTTATCGTCGGCATCCCACCCGAGGACCGCATCTCTTTTGTCGTATCAACGGCCCGGCGCAAGGGGCTGACGATCAAGTTCGACCGGCGCATGGCCCACACTTACCCGCGCTCCATCGACCTGGTCGCCAGCGGCCGGGTGAATATCCGTCCCCTTGCTACCCATCACTTTCCCCTGGAGCGGACGGCGGAGGCCATCGAGCTGGTGTTGGCGCGCAGGGATGGCGTGCTCAAAGCGATGATTGAGGTCTAGCCTTTATGGGTGTGGAGTGTGCGCCGGCGCACACTCCACACCCGGGGGTGGTAACGGATGAACCTGCAACGAGGCATCTTCCAGGGGGCGTTTCCCCCCGGCCTGGACCTGGTTTCCTGTTTTCGCCTGGCCCGGCAGGCCGGGTTCGAGGGGGTAGAGCTGACGCTGGAGAGCGCCGCACCCCTGCTGCCGGAGGCCCGGGACGATACGACGGCCAGCACAGCAGCGATCGAGCGCAGTGTGGGGGTCGCGTCGCTGCGGCCGGGCGGGCTGCGGCTCGAGTCGACCCCGGCCGAGATCGCTCTCATCCGCCGTCAGGCTGAGGACGAGGGACTCAGAATTGCCAGCGTTGCGCAGATGCTGCTTTTCTACTATCCGCTCAGCAGCCCGATCCCCGCTGTGCGTGCACACGCGCTGCGCATCGTGCGCGCCATGCTGGAAAGCGCGGCGCAGTTGGGCGCCGATCTGATCCTGATCTGCCCCGCGATGGTGACGCAGGAGGTGCCGTATCAGGAGGCCTGGGCGCGCTCGCAGGAGGCGCTCTCGACCCTGCTGCCCCTGGCGGCGGAGCTCGGTGTGGCCATCGGCGTGGAGAATGTCTGGAACAAATTCCTGCTCAGCCCCCTCGAGTTCTGCGCCTATCTCGACGCTTTCCACAGCCCCCTGGTGGGCGCCTATTTCGACGTGGCCAACGTCCTGCGCTACGGCTACCCCGACCAATGGATCGAGCTGCTGGGCCCGCGCCTGAAGCAGGTCCACTTTAAAGACTACCGGCTGGATGTGGATGACATCCGCGGCTTTACCCAGCTTTTGCAGGGCGATGTGCCCTGGCCGCGCGTCATGCAGGCGCTTAAGAGGGTGGGCTATGCCGGCTGGGCCGTGGTGGAGGTCCCCCCTTATCGGGAGCGGCCGGAGCAGGCGCTCTTTGACGCGGTGCAGGCGCTGGCGTACCTGCTGACGCTGCTATAAGAAGGAAAAGAGGGGAAAAGGGCAAACAATGGGGGAGGATCGGATGAAAATACGGGTTGCTGGGGCGCAGCTGGCGGTCAAGATGGATATCGAGGCCAATACCGAGGCCATTCTGAGGGCGATCGAGTTCGCGCGGGCGGAGCGGGCGGAGATCCTCCTTACGCCGGAGGGCTCTCTGAGCGGCTACACGCCGCATTTCGATGCGCGGGTCGTCTCCATCGCCCTGGAGCGCGTGACGGCGGCGGCGCGGCGGGCAGGGGTCGGGCTGGCCTTGGGCACCTGCTTCATCGAGCCGGAGGATGGCCTCTGCTACAATCAGATTCGCTTCTACCAGCCCGATGGCGCCTACCTGGGCTTTCACAGCAAGACCCTCCGCTGCGGCAGCCTGAGCGATCCGCCCCTGGGCGAGATCAACGACTATGCCGTGCGCCCGCTGCGCACCTTTGACTATGGCGGCATCCCCATCGGCGGGCTCATCTGCAACGACCTGTGGGCCAACCCTCAGTGCACCCCCATGCCCGACCCGCATTTGACCCAGCAACTGGCCACAATGGGGGCGCGCATCATCTTCCACGCCGTCAATGGCGGCCGCGACGGAGGGCCCTGGTCCGAGGTGGCCTGGCGCTATCACGAGGCCAACCTGCGCATGCGTGCCGCGGCGGGCCGGGTGTGGATCGTCACCGTCGATAGCAGCGAGCCGGTGCACCTGCGCTGCTCGGCGCCCTCGGGGGTCATCAGCCCGGCAGGAGCGTGGGTGTGCCAGACGGAGCCGGTGGGCGTGCAGTATTTCGTGTGGACTATAGACCTGGGCTAGAGAAAGCCTCTAGACAGAGAGCGCATTGGCCTGCCCTGGCCTGTGGTCAGACAATTTGAGATAAGGCTTTCTCTTGAATTGTCTGGCCTGTAGTGGGAATGATTGCGAATCCACGACTGCCCGCGTATAATGCATACAAATTCTATGTTGTCCGATTAATCTTGGCGCGCACGGCCAGCGCCTGTCCCGCGGGGCCAAGTCCCCGCACTGAGAGTGCAAAGCCCCCTCAAGGGGGTGATCAGCCCGAAAAGGGGCCCGGGGCTAAAGCCGCCGGGCTGAGAAAAGCAAAGCCCTTCGGGCTCGTGTGGGGCAGATCTGTTCTGCACAGCGATGTCAGGCGCTGTATGAGCCCCGGAGGGGCTTTGCCTTTCTGAGCCTCGGGCGGCCTTGGTCGAGCACGCAATCGAGTTTACCAACGGTATCGCGTCTTGCCTCGGGCGCCCTGGCAGGCGGCCAGGTTTACCTGGACAACATCGATACAAACCTCACACTCCCGTGTTGCCTGGAGGATAAGCCGATGACACCCGCACTCACCGCTCTACCCTGGGGGAGCGCTCACCTCTTGCCCGGGCTGCTGCAGACCCGCTTCGACCTGAACCGCGCCTATATGATGAGCCTGCGCAACGAGGCCCTGCTGCAGGATTTCTACCTGGAGGCCGGCATCGGGCGCTTTGATAACCGGCCCGAGGGCTGGCACTGGGGATGGGAATCGCCCACCTGCCAGCTGCGCGGGCACTTCCTGGGGCACTGGCTTTCGGGTGCGGCGCGCACCTATGCCGGCACGGGCGATGGCGAGATCAAGGCTAAGGCCGACTACATTGTGAGCGAGCTGGGGCGCTGCCAGCGGGAGAACGGCGGCGAGTGGGCCGGCTCGATCCCGGAGAAATACCTGGACTGGGCGGCGCGGGGCAAGAAGGTGTGGGCGCCCCACTATACGGTGCACAAGACGCTCATGGGGCTGCTGGAGATGCACACCCTGGCCGGGAGCGAGCAGGCGCTGGAGATCCTGGAGAAATGGGCGCGCTGGTTCTACCGCTGGACGGGCCAGTTCTCACGCACACAGATGGATGATCTCCTCGATGTGGAGACCGGCGGCATGCTCGAGGTGTGGGCTGACCTCTATGGCGTGACGGGCAAAGAGGAGTACCTGGAGCTGGCCCGCCGCTACGACCGGCCGCGGCTTTTCGAGGCCCTGCTGGCGGGTGAGGACCCGCTGACCAACCGGCACGCCAACACGACCATCCCAGAGGTGCAGGGGGCGGCGCGCCTGTGGGAGCTAACCGGCGAGCGGCGCTACCGGAATATCGTCGAGGCCTACTGGCGGCAGGCGGTGACAGAGCGGGGCTATTTCTGCACCGGCGGCCAGACGAACGGCGAGTTCTGGACGCCCAAGAACGAGCTGGCGGCGCGCCTGAGCGCCACGAACCAGGAGCACTGTGTGGTTTATAACATGATGCGCCTGGCCGAGTACCTCTTCCGCTGGACGGGCGACGCGCAGTATGCCGACTACTGGGAGCGCAACCTCTACAACGGCATCCTGGCGCAGCAGCGGCCGGGCACGGGGCAGGTGGCCTATTTCCTGCCCCTGGCTGCGGGCTCGCGCAAAGTGTGGGGCACGCCGACGGAGGATTTCTGGTGCTGTCACGGCACGCTTGTGCAGACTCACCCCACCCATGCCAGCGCCATCTACTATGCCAGCAGCGAGGGCCTGACAGTGGCGCAATACATCCCTTCGACCCTGGCCTGGCAGCTGGCGGGAGTAGCAGTACAGCTGACGCTCACCATCGACCCCCAGGTACGGGCCGTGCGCCGGCCGGATCAGCAGGCGATTGACCTGGCTATCGACTGCGCGGAGCCGGCCGAGTTTACGCTCTCGTTGCGCCTGCCCTGGTGGCTGGCAGGCGAGGCTACGGTCACGGTAGATGGCGAGCGGCAGCATATCGCTTCCGCGCCTGCGAGCTTCATCCATCTGCGCCGCACCTGGCAGCACAACCGCGTGCGCCTCGAGCTGCCCAAGCGCCTCTGGACGTGCCCCCTGCCCGACGAGCCGGGCACGGTCGCCTTTATGGATGGGCCGGTAGTGTTGGCCGGTCTCTGCGATGAGGAGCGCGCCCTGTATGGCGACCCGGCGCACCCCGAGGCCTTGCTCGCTCCCGATAATGAGCGCGAGTTCGATACCTGGTTGGGCGGCTATCGCACCGTGGGCCAGGACCGCGGCGTGCGCTTCCGCCCGCTGTACGAGATCGCCGACGAGCGCTACACGGTGTATTTCCCGGTGCGCCCGCGGGTGTAGCCATGGGAACTCATGAGTTCCTATGAGTTCCCATGGCTACGACCACGTGTCTAAGATCGAGAGCCTGAGGAGGCAAGTCATGCAGTACCGCAAATTCGGCAAGCTGGATTGGCAGGTTTCGGCGTTGGGGTTCGGCTGCATGCGGCTGCCGACCCTGGAGGGAGATCGCAGCCGCATCGACGAGCCCGAGGCGACGCGCATGCTGCACTGGGCCATCGATGCCGGTGTGAATTATCTGGATACGGCTTACCCCTACCACGATGGCAACAGCGAGCGGGTGGTGGGCCGGGCGTTGCAGGGGGGCTACCGCCAAAAGGTGCGGCTGGCGACCAAGATGCCGACCTGGCTCATCGAGTCGAGCGCCGACTTTGACCGCTACCTCAACGAGCAGCTGCAAAAGCTTGGCACCGACCACATCGATTTCTACCTGCTGCACGGGCTCAGCGCCGAGCGCTGGCCCAAAGTGCGCGACCTGGGTGTGCGCGAATGGGCGGAGGGCGCTATCGCCTCGGGCCGCATCCGTCATATCGGGTTCTCCTTCCACGACAAGACGGATGTGTTGCGACAGATCATCGATGAGTATGACCGCTGGGCCCTGTGCCAGATCCAGTACAACTATATGGATGTTGAGAATCAGGCTGGCACGGCGGGCCTGCGCTATGCGGCGAGCAAGGGCCTGGCCGTGGTGGTGATGGAGCCCCTGCTGGGCGGCCGGTTGGTCAACCCGCCGGCGGCAGTCCAGGCCCTTTGGGATACGGCGCCCGTCAAGCGCTCACCATCCGACTGGGCCCTGCAGTGGCTGTGGAGCCAGCCCGAAGTGTCGGTGGCCCTGAGCGGCATGAGCGCCATGGAGCAGGTGGAGCAGAATCTGGCCAGCGCCGCCGCGTCGCGCGTCGGCCTGCTGACCGCGGAGGAACTGGCCCTGGTCGACCGTGTGCGGGCGGCGTACCAGGCGCTCTGCCCCATCCCTTGCACGGCCTGCAACTATTGCATGCCCTGCCCCAACGGTGTGGCCATCCCACAGAATTTTGCCATCTTTAACAACGGGCGTATGTATAACCAATTCGCGGGGGCCCGCGCCCACTATGCCCGCACTAAAGAGGAAGAGCGAGCGAGCGCATGCATCGGGTGCCGCGAGTGCGAGACCAAGTGCCCCCAGCATATTCCCATCGCCGACTGGATGCCCATTGTGGATGAGGTGTTGGGGCTGGGGCGGGATTTCGAGTCGTGCACGCTTCCGGGGTGATCGAGCGGGAACTCATGGGAACTCGTAGGGACTCGTGAGCTCCGTGAGTCCCTACGAATTCCCATGAGTCCCTACGAGGAAAGGCTATGAACGATCGCATTCGCCGCCTGCGGCAGGAGAGCTTTGAGGCGCAGCCTTCCATTTCCAGTGAGCGGGCGGAGCTCTTGACCGCGTTCTACCGCGCTAACGAGGGACGCTACCCGGCGCCGGTGCTGCGCGCGCTGGCCCTCAAGCACCTGTGCGCGCACAAGACGATCTATATTGGCCCGGGCGAGCTGATCGTAGGGGAGCGCGGGCCCTATCCCAAGGCGACGCCGACCTACCCCGAGCTGACCTGCCACAGCCTGGAGGATCTGCGTATCCTGAGCACGCGGGAAAAGACGGCTTATCGGGTCGATGAGGCCTGCCTGCGCGCCTATGAGGAGAAGATCATCCCCTACTGGCGTGGCCGCTCCATGCGCGAGCGCATCTTTGCCCAGATGGAACCAGAATGGCTGGCCTGCTACGAGGCGGGGATGTTCACCGAGTTTATGGAGCAGCGTGCACCCGGCCACACTTCGCTGGATGGCAAGATTTACCGCCGGGGCCTGCTCGACTTTCAGCAGGAGATCGTCGGCCGCTTGTGGGCGCTCGATCCGGCTGACCCGCAGTCAGCGCCCCAGCGTGCGGAGCTACAGGGCATGTCCATTGCCTGTGACGCGGCGATCCTCTTTGCGGAGCGGCACGCGGAGCTGGCGCGGCAACTGGCCTCTCAAGAGGCGAACTCCCGGCGGCGGCAGGAGCTGGAGCAGATCGCGGCTGTCTGCTCGTGGGTGCCGGCGCACGCGCCCCGCTCCTTCTGGGAAGCGCTGCAGATGTACTGGTTCGTGCACCTGGCCGTCATCACCGAGCTGAACGGCTGGGACGCATTCAACCCTGGCCACCTGGACCAGCACCTGGCCCCCTTTTACGAGGCGGACCTGGCATCGGGCGCCCTCGACCGGGAGGGGGCGAAAGAGCTGCTGGAGTGCCTGTGGTGCAAATTCAACAACCAGCCTGCCCCGCCCAAAGTGGGCGTCACGGCCGCCGAAAGCGGCACCTACAACGATTTCGTGAATCTGAACCTGGGCGGCGTGGACAAGGGCGGCGCGGATGCGGTGAGCGAGGTCTCTTACCTGCTGCTCGAGGTGATCGACGAGATGCACCTGCTGCAGCCGGGGAGCAATATCCAGCTCAGCGCGCAGAACCCCGACGATTTCCTGCACGCCGCCTGCCGGGTCATCGCCCAGGGCTACGGCTACCCCTCGGTGTTCAACGCCGACCAGGTGATCGCCGAGCAGGTGCGCATGGGCAAAGCCCTGGCCGACGCGCGCGAGGGGGGCACCAGTGGCTGTGTGGAGACAGGCTGCTTTGGCAAGGAAGCCTATATCCTGACGGGCTACCTCAACATTCCCAAAATCCTGGAGCTGGCGCTGCACAATGGGCGCGACCCGATGACCGGCCGGCAGCTCGGCCCGCAGACGGGCGACCCCTGCCTCTGGCGCTCTTTCGATGAGCTGTATGCTGCGTTTGAGGCGCAGCTGCGCCATGTGGTCGGCATCAAGCTGCGGGGCAACGAGGCGATCGAGCGCCTCTATGCAGAGGAGATGCCCGCGCCGTTCCTCTCGGTGATCATCGACGATTGTATCGCCCGTGGCATGGATTACAACGCGGGCGGGGCGCGCTACAACACGAGCTATATCCAGGGCGTGGGTATTGGCACGGTCACCGACAGCCTGAGCGCCATGAAACATCATGTCTTTAGCGGAGAATTGAGCATGGCGGCGCTGCTGGAGGCCCTGCAGAGCGATTTTGCCAACGAAAGCGTGCGTCTGCTGCTGGCCAATCGCACGCCGCGCTATGGCAATGATGACGACGAGGCCGACGCCATCATGCAGCAGGTCTTTGAGAGCTTTTTCCAGGCGGTGGAGGGCCGTCCCAACCGGCGCGGCGGTGAGTATCACATCGACATGCTGCCCACCACCTGCCATATCTACTTTGGCTCCGTGATGGGCGCCTCGCCCGATGGCCGCCGGGCCCGGCAGCCCCTCTCGGAGGGGATCTCGCCGGTGCAGGGTGCCGACCGGCGTGGGCCGACGGCGGTGGTCCGCTCGGCCGCCAAGATGGATCACCGGCGCACGGGCGGCACGCTCCTCAACCAAAAGCTCATGCCCGCCCTCGTGCGCAGCGAGGCCGGGATAGAGCGCCTGGGGCAGCTCATTCGAGGTTATTTCCGGCTGGGCGGGCACCACATCCAGTTCAATGTCGTGGACGGGCATACGCTCCGGGCGGCGCAGGCCAACCCGCAGCAGTACCGCGACCTGATCGTGCGCGTGGCCGGCTACAGCGACTATTTCTGCGACCTTGGCGCCGACCTGCAGGAGGAGATCATCGCGCGGACGGAGCAGCAGGTGTTCTGAGCGCGGTACAGACCGGAGAGTCCTATCAGTTTCCATGCAATCAGGGGGAGGACGAGCATCGCTTCCAGCCTCAGGGCTATACTCAGGAGGAGGTCGCCGTGAGTGATCTGTTCTTCAAGCCCACAGGCGCCTGGGCCGGGGATTTCATCCCCCTCTGCACAGGCGGCCGCTTCCACCTCTTCTACCTCCTCGACTGGCGCGACCCGGCCGGCCACGGTGAGGGCACGCCCTGGTACCGGGTGAGCACGGATGATTTCGTGCATTTCACGGAGCACGGCGAGATGCTCCCGCGCGGCGGTCGGGATGAGCAGGATCTCTACGTCTTTACCGGCTCGGTTATCGAGGCCATGGGGCGCTACCACATCTTCTACACGGGGCATAACCCCCATTTCCGCGCGCAGGGCCGTCCGGAGCAGGGGGTGATGCACGCCGTGAGCGATGACTTGCTGCACTGGCGCAAGCTGCCGGGCGAGGCGTTCTATGCCCCCGAGGAGCGCTACGAGCCACACGACTGGCGCGATCCGTTCGTCTTTTGGAACCCGAAAGCGGGCGAGTACTGGATGCTGTTGGCGGCGCGGCTCCTGCAAGGCCCCTCGCGCAGGCGGGGCTGCACGGCGCTGTGCGCTTCGCGCGACCTGACGCATTGGGAGGTGCGCGAGCCCTTTTGGGCGCCGGGGCTCTACTATACCCACGAGTGCCCTGACCTCTTCAAGATGGGCGATTGGTGGTACCTAGTTTTCTCCGAGTTCTCGCAGGGGTGCCTCACCCGCTACCGCATGAGCCGCAGCCTGGCCGGGCCGTGGCTCCCGCCGGCGGACGATTGCTTTGACGGCCGCGCCTACTATGCGGCCAAAACGGCCGGTGACGGTGCGCGCCGCTACCTGTTTGGCTGGAACCCCACCCGTGAGGGCGAGACCGACGAGGGCCACTGGCAATGGGGCGGCAATTTGGTGGTGCACGAACTGGCGCAGCGAGCGGATGGGACGTTGGCCGTGCGCCCGCCGGCGAGCGTGGCGCAAGCCTTTGGCCGGCCCGCACCGGTGGCGCTGCAGCCGGGGCTGGGCGATTGCCGGATTGTGGGCAACGCGGCCGAACTGGCGGCGCCGGGGTCCTTTGCCTGTGCCTCGGCTGGGCCGCTACCCGCGCGCTGCCGGCTGGCGGCGACTGTCGAGTTTGCCCCGGGCACGTGCGGCTGCGGGCTGGCGCTGCGCCTCAGCGATGACCTCGAGCAGGCATACTACATCCGCCTGGAGCCGGGCCGGAACCGCCTGGTGCTCGACCGCTGGCCGCGCCCGGGCGACGTCCCGCACATGGTCGAGCTGGAACGGCCGTTGGCCCTGCCTGCCGGCCACCCGGTCGAGCTGGAGGTGCTTCTGGACGGCACTGTGTGCGAGGTCTATGCGGCGGGGCAGGTGGCCATGAGCGCCCGCCTCTACAACCTGCACGGCGGTAGCTGGGGCGTCTTTGTGAGCGAGGGCAGCGCCAGGTTCAGTAACGTGACCCTGGCGGGGTAGGGGACGGGATGGAACCGCAGGTGAACGCAGATAGGAATTCTGCACACTTTAGGCCCATTCTTCCCGAGACTGCTTGCCTGTGCTATAATCGATGATATGGACTGGGAGTTGACGGCATACCATCTGCGTGGATCTGCGTTCATCCGCGGTTCCACCCCGTCTCCCGGAGGTGCTTATGCTGGACCAACGCCACCGGCCCCGCTACCACTTTCTGCCGCCGGCGAACTGGATGAACGATCCCAACGGCCTCATCCAGTGGCAGGGCGTGTATCACCTCTTCTATCAGCACAACCCCCACGGCGCCTTTTGGGGCACGATGCACTGGGGCCATGCCGCCAGCCGCGATCTGGTGCACTGGGAGCACTGGCCCATCGCCCTGGCGCCCACGCCCGGTGGCCCCGACGCGGACGGCTGCTTTTCCGGCTGCGCCGTGGATGACGGTGGCGTGCCCACCCTGGTCTACACCGGCGTTTCGCCGGAGGTGCAGTGCCTGGCCACCAGCCGCGACGGCCTGCGCACCTGGCAAAAGCACCCCGCCAACCCGGTCATCGCGGCGCCGCCGCCAGGCCTGAGCGTGACCGGGTTCCGCGACCCCTGCGTGTGGCGCGAGGGCAATGATTGGCTCATGGCCCTCGGCTCGGGGCTGGAGGGGATGGGCGGCGCCGTGCTCCTCTACCGCTCGGCGGACCTGCGGCACTGGGACTATCTCGGCCCGCTCTGCACGGGGCGGGAGGAGGAGACGGGCGCCGTGTGGGAGTGCCCCAATTTCTTCGCACTGGGCGGGCGCCATGCGCTGATCACTTCACCCATCCCGCTGCGGCGGGCGATCTACTTTACCGGCCGCTACGCGGAGCACCGCTTCACGCCGGCCGTGCAGGGCACGGTCGATTGGGGCGGCTGCTACTATGCCCCGCAGATCCTGCGCGAAGCGGGGCGCACCCTCCTCTTCGGCTGGCTGTGGGAGGGCCGCTCACCCGAGGCACAACAGGCGGCCGGCTGGGCGGGGGTGATGTCGCTGCCGCGCGCGCTCTCGCTCACGGCAGACGGCCAACTCGCCTTTGCGCCCGCGCTCGAGCTGCAGGCGCTCCGCCGCGAGCCGCGGCATTTCGCGGCGTTGGACCTGGCGCCCGGCGCGGAGACGATGCTGCCCGGGGTCAGCGGGGATAGCCTCGAGATCGCCCTGGAACTGGACCCGGGCGAGGCGCTCACCTGCGGCCTGCGCCTGCTCTGCACGCCCGACGGCAGCGAGGAGGCGGGCATTGTCTATGACCGGGCTGGCGGGCAACTGTTGATCGACCGGGCGCGCTCCAGCCTGAGCGACGGCGTCGAGCGCGAGGCGCGGGGCGGGCCGCTTGCGTTGACGCCTGGCGAGGCACTGCGCCTGCGGGTATTCGTGGACCGCTCGGTGGTGGAGGTCTTTGCCAACGAGACATTATGCATCACGAGCCGTGTCTACCCCACCCAGGCCGACGCCATGGGGGTGAGGCTCTTTGCCCAGGGGGGCGGGGCGAAGGCGTGGTCCCTGGATGTATGGCAGATGGCACCCATTCATTGAGATTCGCTGCGAACCTGGTCGAGGCGCGCGTGGTGCGCCGCCTGAACCGCTTTGCCGCCGAGGTCGAGAGCGATGGACAACTCGCGCTCGCCCACGTGCCCAACTCGGGCCGGCTGGGCGAGTTGCTTTATCCCGGCGCGCCGGTGCTGCTGGCGCCGCGGACCGGGCCAAGGAAGACGGCCTTTGACCTGCTCCTGGCGCGGCAGGGGGAGCAACTCGCCTGCATCGATGCGCGGCTGCCCGGGCTCCTGTTGGAAGAGGCGCTGCTGGCTGGTCAGCTGCCAGACTTGGGGCCTTTCACTGCTGTGCACCGAGAGGTGGCATATGGCTCCAGCCGCCTGGACCTTCTGGGAGAGGGGGCGGGGGGCTTGTGTTACATCGAGTGCAAATCGGTGACGCTGGTGCGGGAGGGGGTAGCGCTCTTCCCCGACGCCCCCACCCTGCGCGGCGTCCGCCACCTGGAAGAATTGCAGCACGCTGCCCATAGTGGGCACCGGGCAGCGATCGTGTTCGTGATCCAACGCGAGGATGCTCAATCGTTGCGCCCCTATGCGGAGAACGACCCCGCCTTTGCCGCTGCCCTGCACCGGGCTGCCGCTACCGTGCAGGTGCTGGCCTATGCCTGCCGCGTAACGGGGGAAGAGATCGCCATTGCGCGGCGGGTGCCCGTCGACCTCTCTGCCTGAGCAGGGTTCATGGGCGCGAGCCTTTGGCTGAGCGAAAGCGCGGCTGTTGCCAGATCACCGAGCCGCCTGGCGCGCATACCCACGCGGCAATTGACATTGGCCCTGTTGTCGGGCATACTTGTATCATCGTCTTCATCGCGACATGGGGGGGCATCCATGGCCAGGCGCCGCAGCCAGATCCGCAAACGCAACAAAATCAACCGGCTCTTTGTCTCCCACGCCGTCCTCGCGCTGGGCTCCGGCCTCGCGTTCACCCTGGCGCCGGCGCCCCTGCTCCAGTTGTTGGGCCTTACGGTACAGCCGGGAGCCGTGCTCGTGGCGGAGCTTTTCGGCGTGTCGAATATGGGCGCCGGGCTGCTGGTCTGGCTCACCCGCAACGCCGCCGAGTCGGAAGTGCTGCGTGCCCAGTCAATCAGCTTTTTGATCACCCTCAGTATCGGCTTTTTTGTGACCTTTTTGGCCCAGACAACGGGGGTCATGAATACCCTGGGCTGGCTGATCGTCGCCGCCTACCTGGGTCTGGCATTGGGTTACGGCTATCGCCTGCTCCGGCGGCGGGTGTTCCGGTAGGTCAGAACCAGGCACCTCTCATGGCCACGGGCTTGCCGGCCACGGCGCACTCTGGCGGAAGGGCTGCAGCGGCAGGATCCAGCCTGCCTGCGGCCCAGGGTACGGTGGGATCGCCGGGTTATAGAGCCAGGCCTGGAAAAACGCCCCCAAGTCGTGCCCGCTGACCTCACTGGCGACGGCGATGAAATCATTGGTTGAGGCGTTACCGTAGCGGTAGCGGTCGGTATAGGTGTGGAGGATGCGGAAAAAGGTCTCATCGCCTACCTGCCGGCGCAGGGCATGCAGCGTCAGCGCCCCGCGCAGGTAGACGGACGAGTTGAAAAGGTCATCCGGCGGCGGATTGCCGGGAGGCAGGAGCGCTGTGCTGCCCTCGCCGGGGTAAGTTCCTCGCATGCGCGCCTCGAGTGCAGCAGGACCGTTGACATGCTCGTACCAGAGCGCCTCCGCGTAGGTGGCAAAGCCCTCGTTGAGCCAGATATCGCGCCAGCTCTTCAGGCTCACACTGTTGCCGAACCATTGATGCGCCAGCTCGTGCGGCCCAATTGATGGGGCGAGGCCGCTCCTCGTCACATCGCGCCCAAAGAGTGACAGGGTCTGGTTCTCCATTGCCCAGTCGCCCAGTGCATCATCTACCACGGCCACCCCATAGGCCTCAAAGGGGTAGGGACCAAAGCAATTGCTGAAAAAGGCAATCTCCTGAGTGGTATCGCTGAACACCCGGGCCGCATCGGCGGCCACGGCCTTGAGATAATAGCTGCGAATGGGCAGCCCTCCCGGGCCCTCTTCAACATAGGGCGTGAAATCCCCCACATAGACGCTCACCAGGTAGCTGGCGATGGGCTCGCGGGCGTGCCAGAGGTAGGTCATGGTGGGGCCATTATCCTCCGTGCCGACAAGCTGCCCGTTGGCCGCCGCCGTGAGGGAAATGGGCACAGTAAGGCGAAGATCATAGGTGGCCTTGTCGCAAGGATAATCATTGACCGGGTACCACCCCTGCGCCCCCGACGGCTCGGCAGAGACATAGCTGCCCGCGCCAGCCTGGACCCAGCCCAACAGGCGCCAGGTCGCCGGAGATTGCACCGCGCCGGGCTGGCCGCTATAAGCTACGGTCGTGGAAAAGATCTGTCCCTGCGATACTGGCTGTGGCAATGTGATGCGGAGCTTATCCCCTTGGCGCTCATAGACGGCCGGCTCGCCATCTACCGTCAGATCATGAATAGTCAGGCCATGGAAGTCCAGGCTGAAGGCGGAGAGGTTCTGCGCAGCCTGGGCGAGGATTGTCGCGGTGCCCGTGATGGTGTTGCTGGCGGGGTCCGCTGTGAGGTCAAGGCTGTAGTGCTGCGCATCATACCCGGCATTCCCAAGCTGGGGGTAGTAGGGGTCGCCCAGGGAATCCAGCGGCAGAGGCGGCGATGTGCCCGGGCTACAGCCGTTGATGGCGCTTTCTGCTGCCTTGGCCTCACTGCTGGAGGTCACGGCCAATTGCCCGCAACCTGCCAACCAGAGCGGCAGCAAGGCCGCCAGCGCCAGCGCTGGAAAGAGCCGCCTCCCCCGCTTTCCGTTGCTTCCGCGCATCGTCCACCTCCCTCCTGCACGTGATCTGACTCTCATTCCAGCATTATTCGGACCACAACAGGAGGGATCAGTGAGAGGGGGGTAGGCGCGGCGCCACATCGGCAGGCACATTCGCCTTCCCCCCTCATTTCCAGTCTTCTTCCTGCCCCGGGTAAAGCTCAGGCCAGCATCACCGGCCCCGCTCCAACAGGCGTGCGCAAGAGGTGATACGGCTTGCGGCGCAGGTCTTTGCCCTCGTGATAGGCGGGCTGACGCTCCAGTTGGTTGGCGGTCACGTAGAGGTAGCGGTCTGCGCCGACCGACAGGGTATCGGGCCAGAGCAGGCGCGGGTCCTGCACCAGGGTCTCCCACTCGCCGCCGGGCCGCCAGCGCAGGATGGCATTGTGCTCATAGTTGGTCGCATAGATGTAGCCCGCCGAGTCGGACTCGAGCCCATCCGAGGCGCCCTTCTCGCCATGGTCGATGACCGTCTGGGCTACCTGCCCCTCCGGCAGGTTTTCGTCGGCCAGGGCGTCTACGGCCACGCTGTAGAGCCGGCGGCTGGCCAGAGGGCAGTAGAACAGGTAGCGTCCGTCGGCGCTGATGGCGATACCATCAGCGCCGAAATGGATGTGGCTGGGCGGATGGCCGGGCTCGCGGCCCATCATTGGCTGCCCCTCCACAATCGGCAAAAAGCCCCACACCGGTTTGGTCGAGGGGTGATCGTGCAACCGCCGCCAGCTGCGGCCAGATTCCAGGTCCACGGTGATGAGCCCGTTGGGGCCCAGCTGAGAGGAGTCGGTGATAAAGGCCATGCCGCCCCGGCCGCGCCTCAGATCAAAGCGCATATCGTTCAGGTACGTGGTGGGCAGGGCCACCTGCTGCGGGAAGAGGATCTTCTTGATGACGCGATTCTCGCGCAGGTCAATCCCGATTAGCTTGGGCCCGCCAAAGCCTGTCTCCGCAAAACCGATGCTGCCTGTATCCAGCAGCCACAGCCGGTTCCGGGGATCCACCACCACGCTCTGCACCGACATGAGCGACGCCGCCGGGTCGTTGGGATTCGGCCGGTTCATCGCCTCGTTGGGATAGGCCACCACGCGGCCATCGACCAGTTCTCCCACTGTGAACTCCACGGGGTCGCCCCAACGCGGGAAGCAGAGAAAGATGCGCCCATCGTGAGAAATCGTCACCCCTGTTGGCATGGAGCCGTATAGCTCCGCCACCACCTCCAGGGTTCCCAGAGAAACCGCCGGGGCCTCCGCAACTCGCTGTGCCATGCTCATCTCCTTCAATACATCGTCTGGCGGGCTTGAAGCCGCGCCGCCATGATCCCTGGCGCAGCAAAGGGTGTACCATAGGCAGTGCATTGGTCTGCTTCGGCGCGCCCACACACAACCCCTGGCGCTGCTTCACCCTGGATGGCCCCGCCGGCTTGACCTACTACGACGCGACGTTCCCACAAAGGGCGTGATCGCCATGGAAAGTCTCCAAGACTTTGCAGGTCTCTCTCGGGCCGGCCTTCGCAAAGGAGTACACCAAGGAAAGATTGCGCCAGGATACAGCCCCCCACTTCGCCTCCTTCACAGCCAATTGTAGTATAATTGTAGTATAGTTCTCCCCTTATTGAGGCAGTAAAATCATGAAGATCACCTTTCTCGGCGGCGCCAATGAAGTCGGCGCCAGCAGCCTGCTGGTGGAAGCCGGCGGGCGGCGGGTGCTGGTTGACTGCGGCATCCGCCCTTCCCCAAAATCCCATGACGGGCTGGCGCCGGACCAGCTTCCCGATTTAAGCCTGATCGAAAGCGGGCCAGGAGGGCTGGATGCCATCCTCGTGACGCACGCTCATACGGATCACAGTGGCGTGCTGGAGCTGGTGGCGGAGCGCTTCCCCGATACGCCGGTGTATGCCACCGAGCCGACGGCGGCGCTGACCCGCATCCTGCACCAGGATGCGCGGCGGATCATGCAATCGCGTCTGGAGGAAGAGGGCGAGCTGCCGCTCTTCGATGATGTGGCCGTGGAGCGATTGATGGCGGCTTTGACGCCGGTTCCCTTCCAGGTGCGGGTGCCGATCGGCGGGGAACTGGCGGCGACGTTTTTCCCGGCCGGCCACATAGCCGGGGCAGCGATGATTGGGCTAGACAGCGCAGAGGGCCGGCTGCTCGTCAGCGGCGACCTCTCTATCTCCCCGCAGCGCACAGTCGACGGGGCAAGGCCTCCTGCCTTTCATCCCGATGTCCTGGTCCTCGAGAGCACGTACGGCGGGCGCCTGCACGCGAACCGCGCCGTGCAGGAGCGTAAGCTGGTCGAAACGATCGCCCGGGTGACGGGCGCGGGCGGAAAGGTGCTGATTCCCGCCTTTGCGCTGGGGCGCGCCCAGGAGATCCTGCTCATCCTCACCGAATACCTGCGGCGCGGCGAGCTGGCGCCGGTGCCCATCTGGGTGGATGGCATGGTGCGCGCCGTTTGCCAGGCCTACACGGCGATGATTGATTTCCTGCCGCTCCCCCTGCAGGAGCAGCAGGCGCGCTTTTTCAACCCGCCCATCCGCCCGGTGCAGAGCGCTGCAGAGCGCAACCAGATCCTCTGGGATCCTGGCGCTGCGGTGATCGTGGCCAGCTCCGGCATGCTGGCCGGCGGCCCATCGCTCACCTATGCCCGCCATCTGGTCACCCAACCCGGGCATGCGGTCCTGCTCACTGGCTACCAGGACGAGGAATCGCCCGGACGCCGCCTGCAGCAACTTGGCGAGCGCGGCGGGGGCACCCTGCGCCTGGGCGCGGAAAAGTTGGATGTGCGCTGTCAGATCGCCACCTACGCCCTTTCCGCGCACGCCGATGAGGCGCAGCTCGTCAGCCTGACCGAAACCCTGGACCCCGAGCAGGTCTTTCTCGTGCACGGCGACTTGCCGGCCCGCCGGAGCCTCGAAAGCGCCCTTGCCCGACGCAACCGCATCGTCTACCTGCCCGAGGCCGGTCAGAGCTTCACGCTGCAGTGCAAGCGACACACATTTGTCCGCGCGGATGCAGGCGCGGACCCGCGCCGCCAACGGGATGAACTTGTGCGCCGGCGCCGTGCTGCCATCCAGGGGCTGGCGCATGCTGCCGGCAGGTGGGTCCTGCTCGAAACCGACCGCGCCGTCCCCGTGCGTTGCCTGGCTGTCGCCGATGATCATCTCTGGGTCGAAATCGCGCCGGGATTGCAGCAGGCTGCGTATCCGGAGGCGGTGCTTGCGGTCTTTGGTGAGGCGCAGCCCACTGCTGACGAGCTCGCGCCCTACCAGCCACAGAAAACGGCCACGGCTGGCATTGAGATGGAGCCGAATCAGGCGCTCGCCATGGCGAGCCAGCATTTTCCCCCCGAGGCGCGCCTGCGCAAAAGCGGCTATCGCCTGGATCAGCACGTCCTGACACTGACCTTTGACTTTCCCGACGCCGCCTGCGCGCAGTTCGGTGGCCTCATTGAATCGCTGCAGGCTGTTACCGGCTGGACGGTTGAAGTGACCCCTGAGACCAACCAGTCTGCGCTCAACGCCCTTGTCCGTGAGCTGCTTCCAGCGAGTGCGCAGATTCTCAAGGGCCCGGCCATCCATCGGGGTGAAAAGAAGGTGACCGTTACCGTCGCGCCGACCGCCGGAGCGTTGCCGGCCGAACAGATTGCCGCCGAGTTTGGCGCCATCTCTGGCTGGAACCTGGAGCTAATCCAGGCCGGCCAGCAAGCGGGTCAGCCGGCAATAGCGGTTGCCAGCAGTGGAGTGCGCATAGAGATCAACGCCGCCTATGCGCTCATCAAATCCGTGTTGGCAGGCTCCACTCTCTACCGCACCAGTTTGCGGGGTGACGAGATCGTCCTGACGTTCATTTCCCCGCAGGTAGGGGAGCGCTATGCGCAGGAGATCGCCGCATTGAGTGAGCAAACGGGCTGGCCGTTGCGGGTCAGTCCGCAGCCGAACCAGGGCGCCATCCTCGAGGCGGCGCGCGCACTCCTGAGCAAAGCCGGACTGACCATCGTCAAGGGCCCCAGCATCTACCCAGAGAGGGCCGAGGTTGCTGCCACCCTGGCAACGGCTGCCGGCGATGTAGAAGCGCTGGCAGAGCATTTCCGCGAGCAGACCGGATACGGGTTGGCGCTGACCCTGCAGCCGGCCTGCGCGCAGGAAGCGCCGGCGGCCTCATGCCGCGAGCAGGGGAAAGCGGGCAGCGAATACAGCCCAACGGTGGAGATTCCGCTGGAGCGCATCCGCCTGAGCTCCTACCACCAGTCGCTCCACCTTGACCCGGCGAAGCTGGAGAAGGCCGCCCGGCGGGCGCGCACGATGGGTATCGTCCCTCCGATCCAGGTGCGGCGCACGCGCGATGGCTACCTCCTGGTCGATGGCCTCTACCGGTTGCGTGCAGCCGAAACGCTGGGGTGGGAGCGCGTCCCAGCCATGATAGTCTGAGCGCTCACAGTCCTGGAGGGGAGAGTCTCTGAGATTTCTGTCTGCCAAAGCCATTTTCACGGCGCCACCCGATGAGCATATACTATAGCCACATTCCCTATTTCAGAACCGAGGAGGGCTATCATGACCATCGGTGTCGGCATTTTGGGTTTTGCTCACGGCCACGTCAACGCCTATTGCACCCAGTGGAAAACACGCCCGGAATTGGGCATCCGGATCGTGGCCGGCTGGGATCATGACGTCGGGCGTCTGGCCAAGGCAGCGGACGATTTCGCGCTGTGCCCCTGCACCACCGTCGCTGAATTGCTGGCTGACCCCGACGTGCGGGCTGTGGTCGTTTCCGCCGAGACGTCGCGGCACGCCGGGCTTGTCGAGCAGGCCGCCGCAGCGGGCAAGGCGGTCATCCTGCAAAAGCCGATAGCCCTCACTCTGGCCGAAGCTGACCGCATCGTGGCCGCCATTGCGCGCCATGGGGTGCCCTTTACCATGGCCTGGCAGATGCGCGTGGACCCGCAGAACGTGCAGATCAAGGAGATGCTCCAGTCGGGCATCCTGGGCAAGGTGTTCATGGTGCGCCGCCGGCACGCCCTCGCCACACACCAGTGGCCGGGGGGCTTTGCCCATCTCTGGCACGCTCAGCCCGAGCTGAACCGTGACATCTGGGCCGACGATGCCGCCCATGCCATCGACTTTATCCACTGGCTGCTGGGCGTGCCCGAGACCGTCACGGCCGAGATCGAGTCTCTTTATGACCCGCGTGTGCCCATGGATAACGGCATCGCTATCTTCCGCTACCCCGGCGGCCCCTTGGCCGAGGTCAGCTGCTCCTTCACCTGCCCGGCGGCCGAGAACACGGTCGAGGTCATCTGCGAGCACGGCTCGATCATCCAGAACTATGGCGATGTGCCCAGCTGCAACGTGCCCCGGCCCGAGGGCGCCTGCGGGCAAAAGTGGTTCCAGAGTCAGACGGGCCAGTGGACCTGCAGCGAGATCGCGAGCCCCAAGAATCATGGTGCGCGCATCGCTGGCCTGGCCGCGCCCCTGGCCGAGTTCCTGCACGGCCGCCGTGGCCCTATCGCCACTGCCGAGGAAGGTCGCACGACTCTGCGCATGACCCTGGCCTGCTACATCTCTACGCGCGAGGGTCGGCGCGTGCGCATCGACGATGAGAGTATTGCCAGCGTATAACTGGAAAGACAACGACAGACTGCTCAGGTCTTGACGGCCTGGGAAGTCTGTCGTTGCACACATAATAACAATCATCACGCCAAGGATGGATTCATGCACACCCTGAAGCGGCTGTACTACTTCTTCCTACCCTATTGGAAGCAAGTGCTGATCAGCCTGACGATCATCATTGCCGGCGCCGGGCTGGATCTGCTGCCGCCTCTCTTGCAGCGCCAGATTGTGGACCGGGTCATCACGACCCGCGACCTGTCTAGCCTGGGCCGGATCATCCTCACGCTGGTAGGTGTATACCTGCTCTCCGCGTTCCTCGGCATCGGTGACATGTATGTACGTCACGCCCTCGGTGCGCGCATTATCGTCGACATGCGCGTCAAACTCTATGCCTACCTGCAAAAGCTTTCGCTCTCTTTCTTTGAGACAACCTCGACTGGTGAGATCATGTCGCGAGTGACCAACGACGTCGAGGTGCTGGAGCAATTCCTCACCCACGGCACGGCGCTGGCCCTGGTGGACCTGCTGCGGCTGGTCACTGCAGCCGTCGTTTTGTTCGTCCTCGATGCCCGGCTGGCGGCGCTGGTACTGATCCCGGTGCCCATCCTGGCCGTTGGCCTGCGCCTGTTCAACCGGCGCGTGCGGCCGATCTACCGACACGCGCGTGATGAGCTCGGGCGGATCACCGCGCTGCTGCAGGATAGTCTCTCGGGCATCCGGGTGACCCAGGCCTTTGCGCAGGAGGCCAAGGAGCTGCAGCGCTTCTCTGGCGCTACGGAGGGCTACTATCGGGCGCGGGTGCGGGGCATCTGGTGGATGTCGATGTTTTACCCGAGCATGAACTTTTTCTCGTTGATGGGCACCGTGATCGTGCTCGGCTTTGGTGCGGTGGGGGTCGTGCATGGCGAGCTTTCGCTGGGCACGCTGGTCGCCTTCCTTTCTTACATTACGGCTTTTTATGCGCCCATTGGCCGGCTGACCGACCTCGACAATACCTTCCAGCAGACCATCGCCGCCGCCGACCGCATCTTTGAGCTGTTGGACACTTTGCCTGATATCGAGGATGCTCCCGATGCCATCGATCTGCCAGAGGTGCGCGGTGAGGTCCAATTCAACGATGTGCATTTCCGCTATGGCACGGGCGATGAGGTGCTGCATCACGTGACCCTGCACATGGCGCCGGGGCAGATGGTGGCATTGGTAGGCCCAAGCGGCGCCGGCAAGACGAGTATTGCCAATTTGCTCAGCCGGTTCTACGATCCGAGCGAGGGCAGCATCACGCTCGATGGCCATGACCTGCGCAAGATCCGGCTTGCTTCACTGCGCAGCCACATGGCTGTGGTGCTGCAGGATACGTTCCTCTTCAATACCACCATCCGCGACAATCTGCTCTACGGCAAGCCCGATGCGACCGACGAGGAGCTGATCGCCGCGGCCAAAGCGGCTTACGCTCATGATTTCATCATGGAGCTGCCCAACGGCTATGATTCGGAGATCGGTGAGCGCGGCGTGCGCTTGAGCGGCGGCCAGAAGCAGCGGTTAGCCCTGGCGCGGGCAATCCTGGTTAATCCGCGCATCCTGATCCTCGATGAGGCCACCTCTTCGGTGGATGCCGAAGCCGAGTACCTCATCCAGCAGGCGCTCGAGTCGGTGCTGAAGGACCGCACTGCGCTGGTCATCGCCCATCGTCTGAGCACCATTCGCAATGCCGACAAGATCATCGCCCTGGAGGATGGCCTGATCAAGGAGGTCGGCAGCCACGAGGAACTGCTGAACCGCGACGGCCTCTACAGCCAGCTCTACCGCCGCCAGCTCAAGCTGAGCGCGGAAACGTAGCGCCCTGCGGCGCTCGGTTTCACAGTCACCGAGAGGGGAGCTACCGCTCGATATCTCGCCCTTGCGGAGGCTCCCCCGCCCTATGCTGCCAGGGCCAGTGGCCGCTGATCTCCACCTCCAGCGACCAACTCAGAAAGGTCCTCACCAGCACGATCAGACCCAGCACCACCACCCCAAGGAGTGTGGGGGCAATCGCCACCGAGCGGATGATATCGGCTGCCACCAGGACCTCCAGCCCGACCAGGATCGCCTTGCCCAGCGCTTCGCGCAGACCCCGATAGGCCGCCTGCGGGTCCTGCCGGTGTACGAGGCCGGCCAGATAAGCCCCAAAAGCGGCTGCCGCCCCGGCAACCAGGATGATGATGCCGGTCAGCTCAAAGCCGCGCGCAACCAATGTGGCAATCTGCGTGTTCTCCGGCATGTATGCCTCTCTGCGCTGGCCCCGAATGTCCAGGAGCCGGGCCTATCGGGAAGGAATAGCACACAGTATGCCACCGCGCATCACTGCCGGGATGGGTGCAGGGCGAGGATGGTTGACCCTCCGCAGCGCCTGCGGTAGAATAGCGGCCTGGCGCTGCTGGTTCGGGATCTGATAGTGAGGAGCTTGTTTCCTATGCCACGTGATGATGCGCGCATTGTCTACTCAACCGGCTCCCCTGCCGCCAAGCCCTGCCCACGCTGTGGCTCTGCCCCCTGCCGCTGCTCGCAGGCTACGAGTCTGCCGCCCCAGCAGCAGACGGTGCGCATCCAGCGCGAGACCAAGGGCCGCGGCGGCAAGACGGTGACCGTCATCAGTGGGCTGCAGCTCGCGCCCGCCGACCTGACCGCCCTGGGCAAGCAGCTCAAAGCGGCCTGCGGCACCGGCGGCACTGTCAAGGAGGGCAATATCGAGATCCAGGGCGATCACCGGGAAAGGGTCGTCGCTGAGCTGAAGAAGCGGGGCTACAAGGTCAAGCTCGCGGGAGGGTGAATGGTCGAGTCACAGTCATGGAACTGGGCGCGCGTCTCCGAAGAGTACTGGTGGGAGCCGGCCGAGCAGGTGTATTACCTGGCGGCGCGCTGGCAGCGGGCCGGCTACCGCCGCTTTCTGGACCTTGGGTGTGGCGTGGGGCGCCATGCCCTCTTTATGGCCGGGCACGGCTTTACGGTCGATGCCCTGGACCTCTCGCCCAGTGGCGTGGACGAGCTCAAGCGTACTGCGCAGGAAAGGCGACTGCCCATCCGCGCGCAGGTAAGCGATATGCTCTCGCTCCCCTACCCCGACGCGGCTTTTGACTGCCTGCTCGCCTTCCACGTTATCTTTCACAGCGACCGGGCAGGGGTCGAGCGCACCGTCGCCGAGATCGAGCGCGTGTTGGCCCCGGGCGGCGAAGCCTACCTGACTTTCAACTCGCTGAGCAACGACACTTTCCACAACCCCAGGAACCCCCACATCGGCCCCAACACCGTCATGAAGACGGAGGGCGGCGAAGCAGGCATTCCTCACTATGGCGTTGACGAAGCCGAAGTACGGCGCCTGTTGCAGGGCTTCCAGTTTATCCGGCTCACCCACGCCGAGGAGGTGTGGCCGGAGATGCAGGATGGCGTGGAGCGAGAGCACCGCAGCTGGCACTATTTCGTGCTCGTGCGCAAGCCCTGACGTGCCAGCCAGCTTGCCGGGCTGAGGGCTGCTCGACCACCTGGTTTGGGACCTTTGGGGGCTGCCGGATAGCGGCGAAGCAAGGCACCCGGCGTTTATCCCTGCGAGACCAGGCCCGGCTTTTTGGCCGAGGACAGATCTGGGTCGTTCATCAAGGAAATCGGTGTGATGTGACACACGGGAGACACAAGCAAGAGGAGTCACCGATGATACAGGGTTCCAGTGGCTATCGCATCACCGATCATGCAGCTTGCAGCGACCTGACGCAGCCGCTGTACGAGCTCAAAATGCTCTGCTTTGGTCGCTATCCGGGGGTGGTCTCCCCGGCGCCAGCCATCACGCGTTGGTACCGGCGCCGGCCGGGCATGGACCCCACGCTCTGCATGGCGGCGCTGCAGGGCGAGCAACTGGTAGCCAGCCTCTTCGTCACGGTAGTCGAGATGCGCCTGGGCGGCCGGCCTTTGCCGGTGGGCATCGTGGATACGGTTATGACCCATCCGGAGCATCGCCGGCAGGGCCTGGCGCGCCGCTTGCTGGTGGAAGCGTTGCAGCGCATGCGCGAGCGAGGCCTGGCCGCCAGCCTCCTGTACACCTTCCCGGATACCGTGCCCTTCCGGCTCTACCAGTCGCTGGGCTACCAGCCCTATGCGCCCACGGACTATTTCCACATGGTTCGTAGTGGCGGCTTCCGCTCGTCCCTCCATTACGAGGTGCGCACCAATCCACCGGCAGAGGATGTCATGGCCTTTCTCAACTCCCAGCTCGGTGAGAGCGACGGCTACATTCCCCTCACTGCCGCGCTGTGGCGTTGGCGCAAGGATGAGCGCCCGGCAGAACTGCCGATCTCGATCGTCGCCGTGGAGCATGAGGGGCGACTTGCGGGCTGTGTCACCCTCTGCCGGGCGCCGATCACCTCTACGTCTGGGGATGCTTTCATGTACGTCCTGGCCGATTTGGCTATTGACTTGGCAGCGGACGGCCCGGCCGTGCTCGAGGCCTTGCTGCAGAGCGTGCCTGCTGGCGCCGAGGTGCTGGCCCCGGTGGCCCAGGCAGAGCGCCATCTGCAGGCCCTGCTGCCGGGTGCTGGGCTGGCGCGCCAGCCGGGCGAATGCGGCATGGTCGCGCCCCTTTCGCTCGAGGCCGCGCAGGCCCTGGACACGCCGCCACAGAGCTGGTATGTGGCTGTAGAGTCGGTGGTCGGCGTCTGATCCCTGGCCGCCTGGCCAGGGCAAAGACTGCCCTTGTGCCCACCCTCTCAACTGCAAAGATGGCCGATGTGGAGCCATCATTTCTCCCGTATACTGAGATTGTAACAGATTGACGACTCCATACGGGAGATGACAAGATGGTTTTCCAGGAGCCGCATGACATTGAAGTCTTGATCACTGTCCTGCTGACGCGCACGCTGATCGCCCCCTTTTATCGGGCCTATGTCGATAGCCTGCATCTACAAGGCGATGAGCGCGTGCTCGATTACGGCGCCGGCTCGGGCGCTGAGGCCCGCTTCCTGGCGCGCCGACTGCTGGCCGGCGGCGGGCGCCTCACCTGTGTGGACATCTCTCGGGTATGGACCCGGGTGGCGCGCTGGGCCTTGCGCCGCTACCCCAATGTCGAGTGCAAACAGGGCGAGATCGCGGCGCTGGATATCCCTGATGGCGCGTATGATGCAGTCGTGGTCCATTTCGTCCTGCACGATATCCCTGCCAGACAGCGGCCCGCCATTGTGGCACACCTGGCGCGCAAAATGCGGCCCGGGGGGCAGCTCTTCATCCGCGAGCCCATGCAGCAGGAGAGAGGCATCCCGGCTGGCGAAATCCGCCGGCTGATGAAGGAGGGCGGCCTGCAAGAGGGAGCGGCCTCCATTACCCATTCCCGGCTTACAGGGGTCATGTTCGTGGGGGTGTTCCGCAAGGCCTGAAACGCACAAGAGGGGGTAACGCTGCCGGCGTTACCCCCTCTTACCTTGGTGCTATTTCTCGAGTCGCGCGGCGCCCTGGGTCGAATGGGTGCCCAGAGGCTTTTCCTTCGCCAGCCGCTCCCGGGCCGCCGGGATCGCCTCTGCATACTGTGGCAGCCACCTGGCCTGCGCCACCAGCATCTCGTCGGTCATCTGGCTGATCTCATTGGGATTGCACACGGCGCCCACCAGCGGGTCCATCATCATGGCCTGCTTGAGCAGCGTCACATCGCCGTGCACGGCCGCCTCCACAGCCAGGCGCTGCACGCTGATCGAAGCGTTGCAGATCGCGGCACAGCCCAGCGGCAGGTCGCCCACCCGTGGGATGCTGATGCCGTTTTTATCCACATAGCCCGGCACCTCAACGATGGCATCGTCGGGCAGGTTGCTGATGCAGCCGTTGTTGACGACATTGAAATGCCCGCGATAGACGCGCCCCGTCTCCAGCCCCTCGATAATCCAGCTCCCGTGCTCGTGCGAGCGCGCCTCATAGGTGTATTGGGGCGCCGGCTCCTGCATCATCTTGGGCGCCTCGGTGACGAACCAGTCGCGCGCCTCGTTGCACACCCGCAGATAGCCGCCCGTCTCGCCGTTGATCCAGGAGGACATGTCGATCCATTGCGGGATCTCGGCTGGCCGCTTACGGTACCAGGCCACATATTCAGAGAGGTGGCCGTTCGACTCGGTCGAGTAGTAGCCAAAGCGGCGCAAGATATCGATGCGCACTTTTTCCGTCTTGGAATAGACCGGGTGCTTTTCAAACCCCTCGAGCAGGCGGCCCGTCCAATCCTCACCCTTGTAACGCACCTGGATGTACCAGGTCTGGTGATTGATGCCTGCGCAGATGATATCGACATCCTTCTTGGTGACCTTCTTGTAGCTCGGGTCGCCGGGATTCTTGCCCTCGTTGACCAGCAGGTCGATCACCTGCGCGATTTGCTCGTGCCCGCCCTGCACGCCGTGGCAGAGGCCGATGGTCTTGACCCCGCCGTACTTGTTGGCGGCCCAGGTGTTCATCGCGTTGGGGTTGGCATAGTTGAGAAAGAGCACATCGGGCTTGGCCAACTCGCGAATATCCCGGCAAAAGGCCAGGACCTGTGGGATATTGCGCTGCCCGTACATGATGCCGCCGGCGCAGAGCGTATCACCCACGCACTGGTCCACGCCGTACTTGAGCGGGATGTCGATATCGAGCTGAAAGGCCTCGAGCCCGCCGATGCGCGTGGTGTTGACCACATAATCGGCCTCAGCGACGGCCGCGCGCCGGTCGGTCGTCGCCATGACCCGGGCGGGGAGCTTGTTCGCCTCGATATCCCGGCGAACAAGGTGGGCCACCAGGTCGAGATACTGCGGGTTAATGTCCATGAGGGCGAGGGTCGTATCGGCCAACTCTGGGACGGAGAGGACGTCCTGGACCAGCCGCCGCGCAAAGGTGACGCTGCCCGCTCCAATGATTGCGATCTTGATTGCCATGTCGGTACCCCTTGTCTGCATCCTGCCTTCCGGCTCTCTGACCCTGGGTGCGGCGCCGGCGCCGGAAGGCGAACCATGGGCGGAGAAACCCAATGGATCGAGCCGCCCCACCATCGCTCGCCACTGGCCGCCCAGCACTTCTGACAGTATAGCACGGCAGGACAAGGGTGTACAAAGTGTAGTACAGGTTTGTAGTGCGCACATCGGTGCGCACTACAAACCACCAGTGGGCAGCACAGCAGAGACTTGCCTGTGTGCCCAGTGCCCCGCATACCTGCCCTCAATCTCCCTCAACAGGGCCGATGACTGGGCTATCTACCAGCTCGGCAGGCGCATCGTCACCGTCTCGGCGAGGGGCATGATCATAAACCCCGGCGCCCCCTCGATGAGGCCCAATGCTGCAAAAGTGTAGAGCGTATCGCCGGCCATTGTATAGTTTGGGATCGTGACCAGCGCGTCCTCGCTTCCACTGCGCCGGACCTCCAGATTCGTCATGCCAGCAAGCGTGTCTTGCCAGGGCGACACCTGCTCGAAAGAGACGTTCTGCGCAAGCACTGTTCTGCGGGGAATGACCAGGTCCAGCGCCGGCGCATCGGGTGAGGCGTGCAGCAGCCGCACCCGCGCGCGCTCAGGGCCGGGAAAATCGCTGCTATCCACGACGACCATCAGGGCCATATCTTCCGGCCGCCCCGCCGCCGCCACTGTATAGTCCATGCCGGCGCCGAACCCGATATCCATAGCCACGAGGGGGATGCCCTCCCCCATGATACCAGCCGGAAAGAGCTGCACCGTATGCACGCCAGCCGGCAGCTCCGTATACTCGCTGATCTGGCCGAAAGAAATGAACGGAAAGGTCGGTGACCCGTCCACATAGACGTCCATGACCGGCGCACCGGGCGAAGCATGCAGAACTCGTACACGAGGATTGCCGTGTTGTTGGTTCATGTCTCTACCTCCGCTGCATCGTCAGCATGAGGTGTGCCAGGTAGCCCCTTTGCCTGGCCTTGGGCCGGCTTGTGAGCTTTGCAGCCGCCCGGCCCCAGCCCAAAGGGGAAGTGGATGGTCTGGATGGCGCTGCAGGCCGCTCCGCGGAGCGGCCTGCAGCGCCAT
>Ga0078972_1003399_pt1 | contig 47934 bp, 42 predicted proteins | sample YelNatPaOPGAMG01_FD_67568 | JGI IMG/M metagenome (GOLD analysis project Ga0078972, IMG submission 67568) | Hot spring thermophilic microbial communities from Obsidian Pool, Yellowstone National Park, USA - OP-RAMG-01 (SPADES assembly) (version 2) | ecosystem: Environmental > Aquatic > Thermal... | reverse complement strand
CAGAGAGCACCGAGCACGCGGAGTCCCGTAGGGCGGCTATCCCCAGCCGCCGGAGGTCAGGGCAGGTATGGAAACCTGCCCTACGCTCTGACAGGGATTCTCACCGCAGAGAGCACCGAGCACGCGGAGTCCCGTAGGGCGGCTATCCCCAGCCGCCGGAGGTCAGGGCAGGTATGGAAACCTGCCCTACGCTCTGACAGGGATTCTCACCGCAGAGAGCACCGAGCGCTCGGCGGCGAATCCGGTCTCGTAGGGCGGCCTTCCATGGCCGCTGCATAGGTGCGACGCACTTCCGGAAGTGCGTCGCACCTATGCGGTGGCAATCCCTAGCCGCCGGAGGCCAGGGCAGGTATGGAAACCTGCCCTACGCTCTGGCAAGGGATTCTCACCGCGGAGAGCACCGCGCGCTCGGCGGCGAGTCCGGTTTCGTAGGGCGGCCTTCCGTGGCCGCTGCATAGGTGCGACGCACTTTCGGAAGTGCGTCGCACCTATGCGGTGGCAATCCCTAGCCGCCGGAGTACCGCCCGATAGGGCGCGGGGCTGCCCCGCCCGCTAGTGCAGAATCTTGCTGAGGAACAGGCGGGTTCGCTCGTGCTTCGGCGCGGTGAACAGGAGTTCGGGCGTGGTCTCCTCCACGATCACGCCCCCGTCCATGAAGATGATGCGGTCGGCGGCGGCGCGCGCAAACCCCATCTCGTGCGACACCACCACCATCGTCATCCCCTCTTTCGCCAGGGCCAGCATCACATCCAGCACCTCTTTGATCATCTCCGGGTCCAGCGCCGACGTCGGCTCGTCAAATAGCATGATCTTGGGCTGCATGGCCAGGGCGCGGGCAATGGCCACCCGCTGCTGCTGCCCGCCCGACAGTTGGGCCGGGTAGGCGTGGGCTTTCTCGGGAATGCCCACCTTCTTCAGGAGTTCCATCCCGATGCGCTCCGCTTCCTCGCGCGTGCGCTTGCGCACGATGCGCTGGGCCAGCGTGATGTTTTCCAGCGCCGTCAGGTGCGGGAACAGGTTGAACTGCTGGAAGACGATGCCCACCTCGGCGCGCACTTTGTTGATATTCTCCGCCTGTGTCAGCGGGATGCCGTCCACGATGATACACCCCGCGTCCAGGCTTTCCAGATGGTTGATGCAGCGCAGGAGCGTGGACTTGCCCGACCCGCTGGGGCCGATGATGACGACCACTTCGCCGCGGTGGACGACCAAATCCACCCCGCGCAGGGCCTCCACGCGCCCGAATCGTTTTACGGCTCCCTGAATGACGATAATCTCACTTTGCAAAGGCTGTCTTCCTTTCTATGTACGCCACCACCCGCGACGCGAACAGCGTCATGACCAGGTAGAGCAAGGCGACCATCGTCCAGGTTTCCAGCGACATGAACGAACTGGACATGAACTCGCGCCCTCGGCGGGTCATATCGGACACGGCCACCACCGACACCAGCGACGAGTCCTTGAGCAGCGCGACGAACTCGTTGCCCACCGGCGGCAGGATGACCCGCACCGCCTGGGGCAGGATGACGTAGCGCATGGCCTGGAAGTAGGACATGCCCAGCGAGCGGGCCGCTTCCATCTGGCCTTTGGAGATGCTCTGGATGCCGGCGCGGTAGATTTCCGACATGTAGGCCCCGTAGCAAATGGTGAGGCCCGCCACCGCCATCACGAACGGGTCGGGCTTCACGTCCACCAGGTACTGGCCGGCCCCGCGCAGCGACGGCGAAAGTTTCAGTAGCCAGGCCCCGACACTGTCCAGAACCTGCGGGAACGCGAAGTACAGGAACAGCAGTTGCACCAGCAGGGGAATCCCGCGGATGATCTCCACGTACAGCGACGCGATGCCGTGAATCAGCCAGTTCTTCGCCAGCCTCCCCAACCCGCCGATGAGGCCGACGATGAGGATGAAGACGAACGAAATCACGGTAATGCGGATGGTTACCCAGATGCCGTCGCGCAGGAACACCACGATGCGCTGAAACGGATTGGGCTTCAGGAACACGAGCAGGGCGACGACGAGCACAACCGCCAGGACCAGAAACCACCAGGTGTCAAAGCGCTCCCGCTCCGCTGGCGCGACGGCTGCCTTCTTCTCTATCACCTTTTCTAGCCGTTCTACATCTGGCACGCGCGTTCCTCCTCAAGACTAGACTATATGCGCAGCCTGGGATCCAGGGCATCGCGCAGACCGTCGCCCAGCAGGTTGAATCCGAGAACGGTCATCATGATGGCCAGACCCGGGAAGATGACGATGTGCGGCGCGGTGAACACGGACCCGCGCCCCTGTCCCAGCATCGCGCCCCATTCGGGCGTCGGGGGCCTCGCGCCCAGCCCCAGGAAACTCAACCCCGCGGCGTCCAGAATCGCCGTGGCGATGCCCAGCGTGCCCTGCACGATGAGCGGCGTCAGGCAGTTGGGCAGGACGTTGCGGAACAGGATGCGCGTGGGCGGGACGCCGATGGCCCTCGCCGCCAACACGTAGTCCTGCTCCTTCACCGACAGCACCGACGCGCGCACGATGCGGGCGTACACCGGAATGGACACAAACGCGATGGCGTAGAGCATGTTCATCAAGCCCGGCCCCAGGATGGCCACCACCGCGATGGCCAACAGCAGGCTCGGGAAGGCCAGCAGGATGTCCATCAGGCGCATGATGAAATCGTCCACCCAGCCGCCCTTGTAGCCAGCCACGGCCCCCAGCAGCGCCCCCACAATGATGGCCAGCGACACCGACACGATGCCGATCTGCAGCGAGATGCGGGAGCCAAAAATGATGCGGCTCAGGATGTCGCGGCCCACCTCGTCCACGCCCATCCAGTGCTGGGCCGACGGGGGCTGGCGGCGCAGCAGAAGTTCCTGCTCAATCGGGTCGTAGGGCGCCAGTTGCTCGGCGAAGATGGCGCAGAGGAGCAGGATGCCCAGGATGACCATGCCGGCGATGGCCAGCCGGTTGCGAAACAGGCGGCGGAGCGCGTCCAGGTACAGCGTCGTCTGCGGTGGCAGTTGCAATTCCGCCGCGCGGGGTTTTGTGGGTGCGATGGGTTCGGACCTGTCAGCCATGGCCTAACTCCCGTACCGGATGCGCGGATCCAGGTACGCATACGAAATATCTACCAGCAGGTTGACGAAGACGAAGATGAGGGCAATCACCAGCACGGTGCCCTGCACCACCGGGTAATCGCGCGCCAGGATGCGATCTACCACCAGCCGCCCCATCCCTGGCCACGAGAAGATGGTCTCGGTCAGGATGGCGCCGCCCAGGAGCGAGCCGAACTCCAGCCCGATGACGGTGATTACCGGCAGGAAGGCGTTCTTCATGGCGTGGCCGAAGAGGACGACGCGCTCGCTGAGGCCCTTGGCCCGCGCGGTGCGGATGTAGTCCTCGCCCAGCACCTCCAGCAGGCTGGAGCGCGTCATGCGCGCGATGATGGCCGCCGGGATGCTCCCCAGCGCCAGCGACGGCAGAATCAGGTGCTTCAGCGCATCCCACAGCGCCTTGCCGTTGCCGGTGAGGACGGCGGTCAGGATGTAGAAGTTGGACAGGAAATCCGTAACCGGCTTGAGTTTGAAGAGCCAGGTGCCTTCGGCCGCGCCCGCCAGGAAGAAATCCGTCAGGCTCTGGAGTTCCACCCCCACGGTGAGGCGGCCCGACGGCGGCAGCCACTTGAGTTTGAACCCGAAGATGTACATCAAGATGAGGCCCAGCCAGAACACCGGCATGGACACCCCCACGAGCGCCCCCACCATCGTGCCTAAATCAATGGCGGTGTTGTGGTAGTAGGCCGAGATGATGCCGGCGACAATGCCGATGAGGCACGCCAGGAACATCGCCCCGAAGGTCAGTTCTATGGTGGCGGGCAGCCGCTGCATCAGTTCCACCGTTACCTTCTCGTTGGTGCGGATGGCCCGGCCCAGGTCGCCGTGGAGGATATTCGTGAGGTACCGCCAGAACTGCACGTGGATGGGGTCGTTCAGGCCCATTGCCTCACGGAACCGCGCGATGGACTCCTCGGTGGCGTGTTCGCCCAGCATGATCCGCGCGGGGTCCCCCGGAATGAGGCGCAGCATGGAGAACGTAATCACGAGGATGCCCAACAGGACAGGAATGAGAAGCACCAGGCGCTGCGCAATATACCGTGTCACTCATGCCTCCAGGTTCCGATAGTAGACCTCCGAGGCTCGCGGGGAGCCTCGGAGGTCGGGTCTACAGGGCAGGGTTATTCTCCCTTGAAGCCACCGAAGAAGTAGCCCCAGTAGAAGAAGTCGCCCGTGTGGCCCTTGTGGTACGGGTTGGCCTTGTCCCACCAGCGCTCAAAGTTGAAGATGACGGCGTCGGCGTTGAAGTCGGTGCCATCGGTGAACTTCACACCCTTGCGCAGGTGGAAGGTCCACTCCAGGCCGTCCGCCGAGACTTCGTACTTTTCGGCCAGTTTCGGGATCACGTTTGTTGTGCCTGGCTCAAAGTCCAGCAAGCCTTCCAGCAACTGCTTCGTAACCAGGAACGACTCACCGTCGGTCTCGTCGGAGGGGTCCAACCCGACTGCATCCCCGCTATGGGCGAAGATCAACGTGTCTTTCCCCTGCACGGTCGCGCCCGAGAAGTCCTCAATGCTCAGGGGACTCGGTTTGATGCCGCTGACCGCCTTGGTAAAGACGAGGCCGGAACTGTTGTTCACGATCGGCACCATGGGCACGAGTTCCTGGATCAACGCATTCGCCTGATCGTAGATCTTCTGGCGCTCAGCGGCATCCAGAGTGCCAGCCGCCTTGTCCAGAAGGTCAACGATCTCGGGGAATTGTGGACCGAAGGACTTGTCAGCGCCCTTGCCAAAGTGAACATCCAGGAAGTTGGTTGCGTCGGCGTAGTCGGCCATCCAGCCCAGCATGAACAGGTCAGCCTCGCCGGCGGATACCTTGTCCAGATAGACGCCCCAGTCGTAGGTGATAATCTCGGCATCAATGCCCACCTTCTTCAGGTCGGCCTGGATCGCCTCGCCCACCTTGGCCGGGGTCGGGTAGTAGCCGCGGGACACGGGCATGACCCACAGCGTGGTCTTGAAACCGTTGGGGAAGCCCGCCTTCGCCAGCAGTTCTTTGGCCTTGTCCGGATTGTACGCCCAGCCTTTGACATTGTCGCTATGCCCGAAGATTCCGGGCGGGATGAACTGCGTGGCTACCATTGCCGTCGGCGGGTAGAGGGCCTTCACAATCGCTTCCTTGTTGATCGCCTGAGCGATGGCCTGGCGCACTTCCAGTTTGTCAAGCGGCGGATGCGCGCGGTTGATGCCCAGGTAGCCGATGTTGAACGGCGGGCGCGTGAACACCTGGAGGTTCGGATCGGCCTGAGCGGTCGGGAAGTCGTCCGGCGCCAGGTTGTCCAGCCCGTCTATGGTGCCGGCCTGGAGTTCCAGCAGCCGAGCCGGCGCTTCCTTGATGACGCGCAGCACCAGATTCTTGAGTTTGGGCGCGCCGCCCCAGTAGTTGGGGTTCGGCACCAGGGTCATCCTGTCCTCAGGAATCCATTCCTTGAGCATGAACGGGCCAGTGCCGACGGGGTTCTTGAACAGGTCTCCGCCACCCTCGTACTTCTTGATGACCTCCGGGCTGAGGAAGGCGAAAGCACCGAACGCCAGTTTCTGCGCAAAGGCCACATCCAGGCGGTTCAGGTAGATCTTGACCGTGTAGTCGTCCACCTTCTCAATGTACCGGACCAGGCTCTTCTTCGTGGGGTCAGGCGCAGGGATTCCCGCCGCGGGTGGCGCAGCCAGCCACTTCTGCTCCAACTGGGCGATGAGCCCCTTGTCCATGACGGCCTTCAGCCCCTTGTTGATGGCGGCCAGGATTTCGGGCGCATTCTTCCGGACGGCGATGCCGTAGTACTCGTCGGTGAACGGCTTGCCCACGGACTTGATCTTGCCCGCGTACTTGGCCACATAGCCGGTTACCAGCGGGTTGTCGGCCACGACCGCGTCAATCTGGCCGTTGATGAGGTCCAGGAAGGCCAGGTCCACGGTGTCGTAGTTCTTCAGCGTGGCTCCCTGAATCTTCCCCACCTCAATGGCGCCGGTGGTGCCCAGTTGCGCGCCCACGACCTTGCCCGCCAAATCGGCCGGGCCGTTGATGCGGGTCTCGTCCGCGCGCACGGCGATGAGTTGGCCGGCGTTGTAGTACGGATCCGAGAAGTCAAACTGCTTCTTGCGCTCCTCGGTGATGGTCATCGCCGAGCAGGCGGCGTCGTACTGGCCCGTGGCCATGCCCGCCAGGAGCGAGTCCCACGCCACGTTGACGAACTCCACCTCAAACCCGGCTTCGGCGGCGATGGCCTTCATCAGGTCAATGTCAAACCCGACGAACTCTTTGGTCTTCTCGTCCACAAACTCAAACGGGGGCCAGGTTGCGTCGGTCGCCACCGTGATCTTCATGGGCGCCTTGGTTGGCTCGGGCGTCGCCGTCGGCTCTGGGGTCGGCGTGGGCTTGGCCTGGTATGGCGGGGGCGCCGTGGGTGCCGGCTTCGCGCCGCAGGCCCCGAGCATCGTCGCGATCGTGGCGACGACAATCAGGATGGTTAGCCATTTGTGTTTGCCGAACATGCTGTCTCTCCTCCTCTACAAATCTGAACGGGTGTACCTGTTGCATTGAGACATCGCGGTAACTTCCGGGCATCACCTCCTTCCCACAAATGCCGGGAACGCCGTTGTGTCCCAGAACTCCATTCTGGTTTCCGATCCAAACAAGAACCGGCGCACCAAGGTGAGTGCCGCACCGTTGCGACGAGGAGACCGCGTCATCGGGGCCATAGCCCAATATGCCAGTGAAGGGGTGCCGAGTTGGGCCTTCCGACGCACCCGAGACGCGTACCAAGTATACCACATTCCCCGCTGTTGTCAAGCATTTCGGGCAGTCTCGCGGCTCCCCGCAGGCAGCGATGCCTCCTGCCGCCAAGGCGGGGCACGGGCCGCCTACTCCATCGTCTGCGCCCACAGCATGCGATTGTCGGCGAAACGCACCTCCAGGCGGCCCTGCGCGCGGAGCCAGGCGGCGCAGGCCAGCACCGTCGTCTGGGCCAGGCAGTACTGCGCGATCTGGTTGAGCGTCGCGCCCAGGCCATCCATGACCGCCCGCACCAGGTCGCCGGTGGATGTGGGGACCGCGCACGCTTGCAGGATGATGTCGGCGATGGCGCGAAGGCGCTCGGCGTTGGCGCGGCACTCGGCGGCGGGGTCCGTGAGGGCCGGCCCGTGCCCGGGCGCGAAGCAGCCGTAGGGCATCTCGGGCAGGCGCTGGAGCGCGTCCAGCGCGCGGGCCACATCGGCGCAGAACGGAATCGGATGCTTCGCCAGCGTCTCGCTCGGGAAGAACACGTCGCCGCAGAACAGCGTCCCGCCGAAGCCGTAACCCACCTGGTTGGGCGCGTGGCCGGCGAGCGCCACAACCTGCACCGGGATGCCCGCCACGTCCAGCGGCCCTGGCTCCACGATGGCGCTCACGCGGCACGGCGCAGCCAACGTGAACTTGCCGAGGAGTTCGGGCACCGGCGCCGCGCCCGAGAACAGAAACTGCGGCTCCAGGTACGGGTTCTCCACGATGGCCGCCTCCAGCGCGGGGGCGTACACGGGAACCCCAAAACGCTCTGCGATGGCGCTGGCCCCGCCGAAGTGGTCGGCGTGGGCGTGGGTCAGGAGCAGCGCGACAGGCCGCGCCTGCAACTCGGCCAGCGCCCGGGCCACGCGGCGGGCCGTGTCGGCGTCCAGCCCGGCGTCCACGATGAGCGCCCGGCCGTCGGCGACGATGAGGCCCGTGTTGGACCCCGACGGGATCAGGTACGTGCTCTCCGTGAGTTCCAATGTTGCGGCCATGCCTGGCTCCACAAAAAACGCCCCGGCTGTTTCACCGGGGCGCGGGTGTGAATTCCGGTGAAACTACGCTTCGCCCAGATAGGCTTTCTTGACCTGGGGGTTGTCTCGCAGTTCCTGGGCGGTGCCCTCCAGGACAATGCGGCCCGTTTCCAGCACGTAGCCTCGGTGCGCGATGGACAGGGCCATATTGGCGTTCTGCTCCACCAGCAGGATGCTGGTCCCCTGCGAGTTGATCTCCTGGATGATGGAGAAGATTTCCTCCACCAGGATGGGCGCCAGGCCCATGGAAGGCTCGTCCAGGAGGAGCAGCGTGGGGCGGGACATGAGTCCGCGGCCCATAGCCAGCATCTGCTGCTCGCCGCCGGAGAGCGTGCCCCCCAACTGGTTCAGGCGTTCCTTCAGGCGCGGGAACGAGGCGAAGACGCGCTCGCGGCTGCGGGCGATCTCGGCCGGGTTGGTGCGGGTGTAGGCGCCCATGTCCAGGTTCTCGGCCACGGTGAGCGGCGCGAAAATCTTGCGGCCTTCCGGCACCTGGACAATGCCCAGGCGAACGATGTCGTGGGCGCGCATCTTGGTGATCTCCTGCCCCTTGAAGCGGATGGAGCCTTCGCGCGGGCGCAGGAGGCCCGAAATCGTGTTCAGCGTGGTGGACTTGCCGGCGCCATTGGCCCCGATGAGGGTAACGATTTCACCCTGATCCAAATGGAACGAGATGCCCTGAAGGGCGTGGATCGCGCCGTAGTACACGTGGAGGTTTTCCACTTCAAGAAGCATACCGTACCCCTCCGAGTCTGGCCGCAGCGCCGCGGCCCAGATAGGCTTCAATGACGCGCGGGTTGTTCTGGATTTCGGCGGGGGTCCCTCGCGCGATGACCTCGCCGAAGTCCATGACGGTGATCTCCTCGCAGATGCCCATGACCACGCGCATCTGGTGCTCAATGAGCAGGATGGTGAGCGAGAACTTGTCGCGGATGAAGTGTATCAAGTCCATCAGGTTGGCCACTTCCTTCGGGTTCATCCCCGCGGCAGGTTCGTCCAGCAGGAGCAGCCGAGGGTTGGTGGCCAGGGCGCGGGCGATCTCCAGCCGCCGCTGCTCGCCGTAGGGCAGGTTCTTGGCGATCACGTCCTGGCGGTCGGCCAGGTTGAACACGGCCAGAAACTCCTGCGCGCGCTCGGTGAGTTCCCGCTCCTTGCGCCAGAAGTGCGGCGTGCGGAAGATGGCGTCGCGGATGCCATAGCCCGCGTGGGTGTGGTAGGCCGTGCGCACGTTGTCCAGCACCGTCAGGTTAGGGAACAGGCGGATGTTCTGGAAGGTGCGCGAGATTCCCAGTTGCGCAATGGCGTGCGGCTGCATCCCGACGATGCTCTTGCCGTCAAACAGGATGTCGCCATCGGTTACGGTGTACAGGCCGGTGATCATGTTGAAGACGGTCGTTTTGCCCGCGCCGTTGGGCCCGATGAGGCCGGCAAGTTGGCCCTCGTTGACGGTGATGTCAAAGTTGCAGACCGCGCGCAAGCCGCCGAAGTATTTTGTGCACCGTTCTACCTGCAACAATGGGCCCATCACACTGCCTCCTGACCAGCGGTTTCCACTTTGGGCGCGCCTGTGTCAAACTTCCGACGCGGCCACTGGATGGGCTTGAGGAACCCCCATTCTACGCCGCCCAGCAGGCCCTGCGGCCGCAGGAGCATGATCAGCAGAAGCGCGACGGGGTAGATGATGTACCGCCACGCCTCGGCGCCGGAGGGTAAGATGATGCGCAGCCCCTCCAGCGAGAGCGCCCACGCGAAAGCGGCCACCACGGTGCCGGTGATGGACCCCAGGCCGCCGAACACGACGATGATCATCGGGTCAAAGGACTTGATGAAGTGGAACAGGCTGGGGTGCAGGAAGGCGTACAGGTGCGCGTAGATGCCGCCCGCCAGCCCCGCGTAGATGCCCCCGATGACGAACGAGAGCGTCTTGTACTTCACCGTGTCTATGCCCATGGCCTTGGCGGCGATCTCGTTCTCGCGCACGGAGACGATAGCCCGCCCCGTGGACGAGTGCAGGATGTTGCGCAGGATGATGATGCACAACACCAGCAGGAAGAACGACCAGAACCAGGTCGTCAGGCGCGGGATTCCCACCATCCCGCGCGCGCCCTTCATCTCGGGGAACGGCAGGATGGTGTCCGTGTTATCGGCCAGCACCTTGACCACGATGGTGAACCCCAGCGTGGCGATGCCGAAGTAGTCGCCGCCCATCTTCAGCACGGGCAGGCCGAACAGGTAGGCGATGACCCCGGCCAGCAGCGCGCCGAACGCGATGGCCACCAGGAAGATGGCGATCTTCCCCGCGTCAAACGTGGCGAAGCCCAAGTCCAGGGGGATGCTCACCTTCGCCGCGTAGCGGTACGTGATGTCCGCCGAGGCGTAGGCGCCGATGGCGTAGAACCCCCACTGGCCCAGGGAGAACTGGCCGTTGAACCCGTAGATGAGGTTCAGCCCCAAACTCACAATCGCCATGACGCAGCCCAGTTGGATCACCGTCTTCATGTAGTCGGTGATCACGTTGGTGCTGAACAGCACCTGGACCACCGCGTACACGGCGATGGCTCCAACCCAAAAGAGCCAGGATGCTCCGAGAAACTCAAGCCTTCTTTTCTTCATAACCCGTCTCCGGTGTGCCGATTTCTTGTGAGAACTGTCCTCATGGAACGCGCGGGGCGCAGCGGCGGAAACCCGCCACCCCCAGACTCACCGCGCACCTACGCCTTCTCGCCCTCCGGTTCGCCGAAGATACCGGTGGGCCGAATCATGAGCACGATGATGAGGATGGTGAAGGCGATGGCGTCGCGCATGGGGGTCAGGATGTAGCCGGCGCTCAGCATCTCGGCCTGGCCCATGATGAGGGAGCCCACGAACGCGCCGTTCAGGTTGCCGATGCCGCCCAGCACCGCCGCCACGAAAGCCTTGAGGCCGGGCATGATGCCCATGAACACGATGAGTTGCGGGTAGGCGATGGCGTACAGGACGCCGCCCGCCCCCGCCAGCGCCGCGCCGATGGCGAAGGTCTTGGTGATCACGCCGTCCACGTCAATGCCCATCAGGCGCGCCGTGGGCTTGTCCCACGATGTGGCGCGCATGGCCTTGCCCAGTTTGGTCCCGTACACGATCCAGCGCAACAGCAGCAGGAACAGGATGGAAACCAGGATGATGATGATCGTTACGTTGGAAATCTGCACGCCCAAAATCTTCCAACTGACGACCTTGAACGGTTGCTCGTAGATAATGTAGTTGGAGGTGAAGACTTCGGGCAGCGACGAGAAGTACTCCAGGAAGAATGAGACGCCGATGGCGGTGATGAGAGCAGCGATGCGCGGCGCGTTCCGCAGCGGTTTGTAGGCGACGCGCTCAATGACGACGGCCAGAAGCATGCACACGACCATGGACAAGATGATCACCAGGACTGTGCCGATGGTGATGGCCACCCACGGCGAGAGGGATGGGAACAGTTGCGCCGGCAGCAGGTGCAGCCGCATCGCCTTGATGGCGAAGAAACTTGTGAACGCGCCGACCATGAACACGTCGCCGTGGGCGAAGTTGATGAGGCGCACGATGCCGTACACCATCGTGTAGCCCAGTGAGATAAGCGCGTACACAAAGCCGAGCCGAATGCCGTCCACAACGTACTGGGCAAACAGGGTGGGGTTGATGAGCACGCCCTCGGGGTGCTGGATGAACATCCGCCAGAGGAACCAGATGGCCAGCAGAATCATGAGTGCGTAGCCCGCGACCGCACGGGCGATCTTGCCGAACCCCGCGCCGGGCATCTTCCGCACCTTGGCGCGGGTAACCAGCCCCACGAGATACAGAAACCACACGCCAAAACCGATGGAACCGGCCTGCATCACGAGGCCCGGGACTATGCCGTCCTTGTCCCAGGCTTGCATCTCCTCCGGCGTGATGGAGGAATTGAGAATCAAGAAAAGACCGGCCGCTGCTACCCCGAGGGCGATTCCTCCGAGGAACACGGCCAAGGACTTCAAAGTACGATTCATGCTCAATCTCCTGAGCAGAGATTCTGAGAGGCTGTGGGCCACCAGGCGCGCTTTGGCTCTTTTGTTGCAGGGGGGCGAAGCACGTTCGCCCCCCTGCAGGCAATGCGACAGCAATGACTACGGGTTCACCGTGGCCATGTAGGACTTCTTGCCGTTCTTCACGGAGATGACGACGGCCGACTTGATCGGGTTGTGCTGCTTGTCCAGCGTGATCTTGCCGGAAACACCCTCAAACTGCAGTTTCTCCATCGCGACGCGCACCTTTTCGGGGTCGTCGCTGCCGGCCTGCTGGATGGCGGTCAGGAGCATGTTGGCCGCGTCATAGGCAAGGGTCGCCAGAGCATCGGGGACCTTGCCGCCGTAGCGGGCGCCGTAGGTCTTGAGCCAGGACTGGACGATGGGGCGCGGGTCCGCGGCGTCGTAGTGGTTGCTGAAGAAGCCGCCGTCCACCGCTGCCACATCCAACTCTTCAGAGTCCCAACCATCGCCGCCGCCCATCGGGCAGGTGATGCCCTTCTCCTTGGCCTGCTTGGCGATGAGGTTCACCTTGTTGTAGTAGTCGGGCAGGAACAGGAAGTCGGGCTTGGCGTCGGCGACCTTGGCCAGGATGGCCGAGAAGTCGGTGTCATCCTTGGTGTAGGTCTCCCACACGACGACCTTGCCGCCGCCCTTCTCAAAGGCATCGCGGAAGTACTCGGCCAGGCCGCGCACGTAGTCGTTGCCCTGGTCCAGGAGTACCGCAGCGGTCTTCGCCTTGAGGTTCTCCAAAGCGAACTTGGCCATCACGGTGCCCTGGAACGGGTCAATGAAGCAGGCGCGGAAGGTGTAGGGCTTGGTGGACCCGTCCGCAAAGGTCGTTACCTTGGGGTTGGTGGAAGTCGGGCTGATCTGCACCACCTTCTTCTCGTTGGCGACTTCGGAGACGGGGATGGAGGCGCTGGAGCAAACCTCGCCGACGATGAACTTGACCTTGTCCTGGTCAATCACCTTGTTGGCGGCGTTGCGGGCCTCCTGGGGGTCGCAGCGGCCATCGGCCACTACCCACTCAATCTTCTTGCCGAGGACGCCGCCCTTGGCGTTCCACTCCTCAAAGGCCAGGACAGCGCCATCGCGGGTGGACGCGCCGAAGGTGCCCACGTCGCCGGTCATGGGGGCGATGATGGCGATCTTGATGGTCTTCGCGCCACCGCCGCCGCAGCCCGCGAACAGGCTGGCCAGCATGGCCACCAATACGATCAAACCGATGTACTTTGCCGTTTTCATAAACACCTCTCCTCCTGTACGTTGTTGGCCCATGGGGCCAAAGGTCCTGGGATTCCAACTGCACTCAGGGTCCGGTGGATGGCAGCGGGCCGCCCCGCCGCCCATGATTGGGGTTTCCGATCACCTCCTTTCGCCGCAAGAAGTTACAAAAAATCTGCGAGGCAGGCAACACTGCGCTGTCGTAGCGCACGATAGCGAACCTGTGCTGGAGCAGCAACTGGAGATTACCCCCATTGGCACTCCAATCCTCGCAGGATAGACCGAATTGTGATGACCTCAACAAAGCCCATTATAAAGGGTTTGCGGGCTGTTGTCAAGGTCTTGTAATCTGTTTTGCCTGCCGGGGTGCGCGCAACCCCGTCTGGAAGGCAGGCGCAACGGTCGCGCGTGAGGTGCCCGCGAGAGGACTCGAACCTCCACGCCGTCACCGGCACAGGCCCTCAACCTGCTGTGTATGCCAATTCCACCACGCGGGCGTCAAAGAACATTATATCCTGCCCGCGCCCAGTTGTCAACTGGACAAAAGTCCACTACAATGGAGTAGCCCGATTCCCGGGCAATCTCTCCAGGAGGCGCCCCATGAGAATTGTAGTGGACGCGATGGGAGGCGATCACGCCCCCGAAGTGGTCATCCAGGGTCTGCAAGCCTATCTGGCCCAAGGCACCGCCAACGTAATCCTGGTGGGCCAGGAGGACAAAGTCAAGCCCCTTTTAGGAAAATACCCCCTGCCCCCCGAAAGGGTTCAATTCCGCCACGCGAGCCAGGTGATTGAGATGGACGAGCATCCCGCCGAGGCGGTCAAGGCCAAGGAGGATTCGTCCATGGTAGTGGGGATGAACCTGCTCAAGAGCGGCGAGGCCGATGCCTTCATGTCGGCGGGCAACTCCGGCGGCGTGCTGGCGGCAGCCCTGTTCCGACTGGGCCGAATCCCGGGCATCAAGCGCCCCGCCCTGTCCACCGTCTTCCCCACCCAGAAGGGGTTCACCTTCATCCTGGACATCGGCGCGAACACCGACTGCAAGCCGCTCTACCTGCAACAGTTCGGCATCATGGGCAGCATCTACGCCGAGCGCGTGCTGGGCGTGCCCAACCCCAGGGTCGGCATCGTGTCCAACGGCGAGGAGCCAGGGAAGGGCAGCATGTTGGTTCAGGAAGCCTTTGAACTCCTGAAAGGCAGCAATCTGAACTTCATCGGCAACGTGGAGGGCAAGGACATCCCCGCCGGCATGGCCGACGTGGTGGTAACCGATGGGTTCACGGGGAACGTGATCATCAAGTTGGCCGAGGGGGCCGCCGCGCTCATGCTGGGGATCATCGGCGAGGAGATTCGGCGGCGCAAGGTGGCGGCGCTGGGGGCGCTCCTGGCCAAGCCCGCCTTCCGCGCCGTGAAGCACCGCCTGGACTACGCCGAATACGGCGGCGCGCCGCTCCTGGGCGTGGACGGCGTCGTGATCATCGCCCACGGGCGCTCCAACGCCAAGGCCATCTGCAACGCCATCCGCGTCGCCGAGCGCGCCGTGAACGGCAAAATCGTGGAGCAAATCAAGAGCGGCGTGGCCGAGCACCTTGGCGCCGGGGGAGAAGCGTAGATGAGAGTCGTAACGGACGAGCAGTTGATTGCCTCACGCGCCAAACTGGGAAAGCGCGCTAGCCTCATCGGGCTGCTGATTCTCCTCGTGGGGTTTGTGGTGTCGTTCTCGCCGCAACTGTTCCTGGTGTCGTTGGGGTGCCTGGTCATCGGGTTCACCGTGTCCAACATCGGCGTGTACAACGCCAATCAGTGGGTCAAGGAGCCTCGCGCCGATCAGGTGCTGACGCGCGGGCTAAAGGGCTTCAGCAACAAGTTCACGCTGTTCAACTACACCGGGCCGGTGCCCCATGCGGTCGTGGGCCCGTCGGGCGTCATCGTCTTCCTGGTCAAGTCGCAGGAAGGGCGCATCCTGGTCAACGGCAATCGGTGGAAGCATCCCTTCACTCTTCGCCGCCTGTTCGCGTTCTTCGGCACCGAGTCGCTGGGAAACCCGTCCCGCGAGTTGCAGGCGCTGATGCAGGCAACGCAGAAGTTCGTCGCGCGGGTGCTGCCCGATGTGGAGGTGCCCGTGCACGGGGCCGTGGTCTTCTCGTCGCCCAGGGCCGAATTGAGCGTCCAGAACCCCGACGTGCCCGTGCTCACCGAAAAGCAACTGAAGGACTTCCTGCGGGGCCTGCCCAAGGAAGAAATCCTGTCGCCCGAACAGCGCAAGGCGCTGATGGATGCCTTCCAGGGCCGCTACACGGGGGCGCCCACCGAATAGGCGCGCCCCCGCGCGTGCTCCCAGCGTGGGGTGCAGACACGCGGCGCCCTTCGCCATGCCGAGCGATGCGCCTCGCCCAGCGGTAACCCAGATGGCACAGCGCCTGGCCTACGAACTCCGCGGCTTGTGGCACAGGGTGCACGTATCATCCGTGCGCCCTGCGTGCGACGCGGGCACAGGCTTCACCGCCGACGCGTGGCATGTCAGGCACTGCTCCCGCCCGACAATCGCGTGAGGCACGGCTTTGGCGTTGCTGAGCAAGCCGGCCGCTGACTCCTTGAACCCTGCGGGCGTGTGGCACTGGGCGCAGTCGCCCGCGAAATGGCCCGCCGGCGGCTGGTGGCAATTGGCGCAGACGTACTGCGGCTTCTTGACCCCGTTGTGGCATTCGTGGCACCACACCTGGGCATGCTTGCCCTCCAGCGGGATGGGGTGCGTGAATCCCGCGTCCAGGTTCACCACGGGCCACTTGGTGCCGTGGCACGCCGAATTGCTGCAGAAACTCGTGTCGTCCGTGCCGAACCGGATGGGGCCATGGCACGCCTCGCACGACTTGTCGGCCTGGAAACGGTGGTCGGCCATGAAATTCGCCGCCAGGTGAGAGGCCGGCTCCTGCGCCGATAGCAGCAAGTTCCCCAGTTCCGCAATCTTCGGCTGGACACCCTCGCTGGACACGACCGGAATGGTGTGGCAGATGTTGCAGTGCAGGCGGATGGATTCGCCCTGGGCGTTCATGTGCTTGCCGTTGTGGCAGCGGAAGCAGCCGGGGAAATCCTTGTGGCCGATGTTGTTCGGATGCGTGGTCCAGCCCACGGACAGGTCCGGGAAGTACGTGTCCTGGAAGATCTCCTTGACGACGGCGGCTGCCTGCTGCACCGCGTCGGCGTTCTTCGCGTAGAAGTCGGGGTAGTTGGCCTGGTAGAAGGCTGGAAGTTGCCCGATCGCCTGAATCGCTTGGTCAAACGACGAATACGGGGCGTCCAGCAGTTCCATACTCTTCTGCTTGATGAACGGGATGCTCTTGCTAATGCGGCCCAGTTCAATGGCCCGATCCAACATGGAGTCGGGCGACTTGAAATCGTGCACGCTGCGGTTGTGGCAGTCCACGCAGTCCATGAGGCGCTTCTCGGCGGAGGCAATCTGCTCGGGGGTGAGGGGCGATTCCACGTCCATGTACTCGGTCGTGTTGCCTGCCTCATCCACAACCTGTACCCAGGGGATGTTCTGCTTCAGGTCGTCGGTGGCGATGTAGTACACCTTGTTGATGATGTGCCAGTGAATGCCCCGGCCCGTGCCAAAGCGCTCGGTCCCGCCCCCCGTCTTGAAGATGAGAAACGTGGTGCGCTGAGTGTTGTGCTCATCGGCCTCGTAGTGGACGATGCGGCGCACGGAGTCGTCAAACACCGCGTCGGGCCAGTGGCATCGCTCGCAGGTCTCCCGCGCCGGGCGCAAGGACTTCACGTAGATCGGCCGCTCGTAACTGTTGAAGATAAGGCTGGTGAGGTGCCCGCCGTGGGTGGACTTCAGTTGGATGGCCTTCAGCGTGCCCACGCGCCCGATGTGGCAGTCCACGCATGAGACGCGCGCGTGGTACGAGTTGTTGTAAGCCACCCATTCGGGCGGCATGGTGTGGCAGCGTGTCCCGCAGAACGCGGGGCTATTGGTGTAGTCCCAGACCAGAATGAGGCCCACGCCGATACCTACGAGGATCACAAAGCCCCCCAGGAATATCAGGAGGCGCCTGCGCCCCTCTGGCGCGCGCGGGTCAAAGGGAGAGAGAACCTTCCCCAGCCAACTCATGGTAACCTCCTCTGCGAATCCCCTGGCGATGTGGCATGCAGTATACATGTAGGGACATGGGTTGTCAAAGCAAGTGGAAACGCAGTTCGGTTCCAGCGCGCGTTCGCGCCCCCACCCGCGACTTTGACAGCCTGGGCCGCCCGCGCGTATGATAGGCCCACGCGGCGGGCGCGGACACAATGCCAAGAGCGGGAGGTTTGGACATGAAGAAGGGATTCGCGCTGATCGTGCTGGCGGCGCTGCTGATTGTCGCGGGTATGGTCATCGTGTGGCTGGACACGGGCGAGTTGAAGGCCGCCGTCTCGTCGCCGTTCTCGGGGATCGCCTCGGCCTTCGTGGAGAACGATCCCAACGTGTGGGCCATCTTCGCCACGCTCCTGGTCTGCGAGGTGCTGGGCGCGCTGGCGAGTTTCTACGTCATCCAGAGGGCGTTTCGCCCCGACGCCCGCACCGTGCTGCTGGCGTTCATCGTGGCGCTGGTGAACTTCGGCACGCTCTACGGCCAGTACGCCAACGTTACGCGGGTCGGGCCTGTCCACTTCTTGGCGTTTTTCAAGGACGGCTTCTTCTGGTTCGCGACGCTGCCCGCCCTGGCGCGTGTGCTGGGGATAGACGCCAACAACACCAAATGAGCGCACGCAAGCCAATCCCGCGAGGAGGACTCCTTTGACATCATCCAACCGCCAGTTGCTGGCCATAGACGTCGGGGCCGGCACGCAGGACATCCTCGTGTACGACGCCGACAAGCCCATTGAGAACTGCTACCAGTTGGTGCTGCCCTCGCAGACGACCATCGTGGCCCGCCGCATCCGCAAGGCCACCGAGGCCCGCAGGAACGTGTTCCTGCACGGGAAACTCATGGGGGGCGGGCCGTGCGTGTCGGCCATGAAGAAGCACATCCGGGCCGGGCTGCGGGTCTTCGCCACGCCCGAGGCCGCCAAGACCGTCCGCGACAACCCCGAAGAGGTGCGCGCGCTGGGGATTGAGATCGTGGACCAGGCGCCCGCCGACGCCCTGCCCATCCAGACGGGCGACGTGGACCTGCCGGCCATCCGCCAGGCGCTGGCCCTGTTTGAGGTGGACATGCCGGCGCTGTTCGCCATCGCCGTGCAGGATCACGGCGAGACCCTCACCGAAAGCCAGCGCCGATTCCGCTTCCGCCAATGGGAGCGGTTCATTGACAGCGGCGGACGGCTGGACGCCCTGGCGTACCGCGAGATTCCGCCGCATCTGACACGCATGCGCGCGGTGCAGGAGCAGGTGCCGGGCGCTCTGCTCATGGACACCGGCCCGGCGGCCATCCTGGGCGCCCTGCAGGACCCCTTCGCAGCCGAACGCCAGGCGCAGGGGCTGGTGGTGGTGAACCTGGGCAACCAGCACACCATCGCCTTCCTGGTGCGCGGCGAAACGGTGTACGGCGTCTTTGAGCACCACACCGTGATCCTGAACCCGGACCGCCTGCGGGATTTCATCGCGCGGTTTCGCACGGCCACGCTGCCCAACGAGGAAGTGCTGGCCGACAACGGGCACGGGTGCTACGTGCGCAGCGACTACCCGCGCCACGAGCCGTTCGCGCACGTGGTGGTTACGGGGCCCAACCGCCACATGGCGGCTGGCATGGGGTGGCACACCGCCGCCCCCCACGGCGACATGATGATGACGGGGCCGTTTGGGCTGGTGGCTGCGGCGCGGCGGCTGGGCCTGGTAGAGTAGGGACCGATGCGCGAGGGCAGTCTATCTTGCTTGCCTGCGGCGCTGAAGCCAACGCTCAAAAGAGGCCGGGCTTTCTGTTGACTTCTTCCCCAGCAGGAGGCCCTCTATGCCGATGTCTTCGTCAAGATCGGGCCAATGAATGCCATAGCCTGCGCCGCTGATCTGGAAACGAGCGCGTTCTTCAGGCCTGGCATGCGCCAGCCTGGGATACCAGGAGATTGGCACAGAGATCGTGCGCCCGTCCTCCAAATCCACCGACAGCGTATCATCCGTTACGGATACGCCCACTACCCTAGGTAGCGCGAATGTTATCACCGCAGAAAGCGTCCCACTCATTCCTCAATCGCTCCAGATTCTCTCGGGTCAGGCGCTCAACCTCGCGCAGCTGCTTTCGCGAGTAGCCGCGGTTTTCAGCCAACGCCACATCGGGGTCGAGCCAGAACTTGGCACTCTTGTTTTCGCAGTCCACGTGTATATGCCGTGGCTCGCCACAGTCATGCGAGTAGAAATAAAAACGATATGGGCCGATACGCAGCGCTGTCGGCATCTTCCTAACCCTGACTCAGATACTCGGCCCTGATGAGGCCCGTCATCGCATTCACCATCGCCAACGATAGCACTGAACCCAACCCAGCTACCACGTTCCGCCCAATGGTACCACAAATTCCATTTCAAAGCAACGGCCACCCTCAGTCTCGCTCTGGCACTTCAGGCGAGCACCCAAACCTGCTTGTCCCGGCGCTCGCCTCGTGCAAACAGCACATCGTAGCAGTGGCCTACGGGGTTAGCCTGCGCGCTTCCGTCTGGATGTCCGTCCCGTTCACCGAGACCCGCACATAGTGGTAGAACCCGCCCTGGTCCTCGCTCCGCGACAGGGGCGCGCCCCCGCCGCCCGAAATGACGTAGATGACGCCGTCGCGGGTCGTCTGGTCGTAGGCGCGAATGTGCCCGGCGAACACGTAGCGGACGCCCCGCTGGCGCATGAGCACGGTGAACGCCTCGTTGCCCATCGTCAGCACCTGGTCGGACCCGCGCGGGTCAAAGGGCGGATAGTGCAGCGCCACGATCTTGACGGGCTTCTGCGTGGCCGCCAAATCGGCGTCCAGCCAGGCCGTCTCTTCGGCCCCCAGATACCCCCGCGAGGCATCCACCACCGCGAAGTGCACCTGCCCCCGGTCAAAGGAATAGTGCACGCCAGGCGCGCCGGTAAACGCCAGGTAGTTGGCCAGCGACCCGTCCAGCGCGTCCTGATTCCCCGGCACCGGGTACACGGGCAGCGGGAAATCGGCCATGAGTTCGCGCCATGCCTGGAACTCCGCCGCCGACCCGCGTTCCACCATGTTGCCCAGATGGATCACGAAACTGTTGCCGTCGGCCTCAATCTGCTTGAGGAGCGCCCGGTACACGTCGGGATTCCCGGCGGTCTCGCCGATGACGGCGAAGGAATACGTCGCGACCGAGGGGTCAAGCGTGGGGCGGGGAGCCACCGGCACCGGCGTGATGGACGGCACGGGCGTGGGCGTGGGCGACGGCCCTGGCGTCGGCGCGGCGGGGTTCGCCGTCCGGGCCGCGGGAGCCTGGGTCGGGGTCGCCGGCTGCGACGGGGCCGCGAGGAACGCGTACCCCAGCGCCATGCTCAGGACGACCACGCCGCTCAGAATGTAGAGGAAGATTTGGCCGGTGCTGCGCCGCCCGCGCTTTCGCGCCATGGATGACCTCCGAAACGTGTTGTCGGCGCGATTATAGCACCTGCGACAGGGCCGGGCAAAAAGGGGTGAGGGTGTATCCACGAATCACACGAATGGGCACGAACAGCGGAGGGTGTTATCCACGAATCACACGAATGCACACGAATGGCGCGGTCCCGTTCGCGTGGATTCGCGCGCATTCGCGGTTACGGTCTCTCCACCACCGCCACCGTGCCCGCGCCCTCCACCACCTCGCCCACGACCCAATACGCCTGCCCAACCGCCTGCATCGCGGCCTCCAGCGCGGCAAGCCGGTCAGGTGCTACGGAGATGAGCAGCCCCCCCGATGTCTCCGGGTCGTACAACAGCAGGCGCGTCTCGTCGGGGATGCCCTCGGCGAAGGACACGTGCGGCTCGTAGAACCGCTCGTTGTTGTACGCGCCGCCCGGGAACACCCATTGGGCCGCGTACTCGTGCGCGCCGGGGAGGAACGGCAGCGCATCCAGGACGAAGCGAATGCCCACGCCGCTGTTCGCGGCCATCTCCTGCGAGTGGCCCAGCAGGCCGAAGCCGGTGATGTCGGTAGCGGCGTGGACGCCCACAGCCTGCATGGCGCGCGCGGCGGCCTGGTTCAGGCGCAACATGCTGGCGGTGGCCGCCTCCACGTGGGCGGGGTCGGCCAGCCCCTGCTTGAGCGCGGTGGTGATGACGCCGACGCCCAGGGGCTTGGTCAGCACCAGCACGTCGCCGACCTGCGCGCGGCTCTTGGTTACGACCCTGTCGGGGTGCACCGTGCCGGTTACGCACAGGCCGAATTTGGGCTCCTTGTCCTCCATGGTGTGGCCGCCCGCCAGCACCGCGCCCGCCTCGGCGACCTTGTCGCCCGCGCCGCGCAGGATGTCCTGGATGACCTCCGGCGGCAGGTTCGGCGGAAACGCGGCAATGCTCAGCGCCAGCAGCACCTCGCCGCCCATGGCCCACACGTCGCTCATGGAGTTGACGGCGGCGATGGCCCCGTAGGTGTAGCCGTCATCCACCACCGGCGCGAAGAAATCCAGCGTCTGGACGATGGCCAGGTCGGGCGCCAGGCGGTACACGGCAGCGTCGTCAGCCTTGCCCAGGCCGACGAGCAAATCCGGGAATTGATCCTCTCGGAAGGCATCTTTCAGTGGCTGCAGAACCTGCGCCAGGGCCTCGGGCCCCATCTTGCCCGCTCAGCCCGCGCAGGAAGCCATAGCCGTCAGACGTATCTTTTCGCGTTCCGTCATAGGTTTCTCCATCTAGTGAGCGCCGACCCGCGATTGGCCCGCTACGGGCGCGGCGCCCTTGGGCGTATTGTACTCCGCGGCGCGTGCTTCCGTCCAGCGCAATGCCCCCGGAATGGCGACCAGGGTGCGACGCACGTTCGGAAGAGCGCCGCACCTATGCTCCTGGCGCGACCAACAAACCTTGGAACCGAGTCGCCACCCGGAGCGACGGGCGCCGCCCCCGTTTCCTTCGCTACACGTCGCGGATGTCCTCTATCTCCATCCCCACGGCCTCCAGCGTGCGGCGGGCGGCTTCCGTGTCGGCGCGGCTCACCCGCACGCAGACGCCGCAATCCGAACTGATGTGGCGCGGCACCGGAATCATCTTGCACGCGATGCCGGCCGCCTGCAAGACCTTCTCGGCGCGAATGGCGTGGCTGGTGCTGTGCACCAGGATCACGGCGTAGGCTTCGCTCATCGCCGCGCCTCCCGCGCCAGGCTTTCCACCGCCGCCACGGCCGCGTCCACCTCCTCTGTCGCGTTGAACACGCCCATGCCAAACCGCACCGTCCCCGCCGGAAAGGTGCCCAGCGTCCTGTGCGCCGCAGGCGCGCAGTGCAGCCCCACGCGGCACAGCACGCCATGCTCCTCATCCAGGCGCAGGCCCACTTCCGATGGCTCCATGCCGGCGATGTTGAACGAGACGGTTGCCGTCTGCCGCGCCGCGTCCAGTGGGCCGTACACCGTAACGCCGGGAATGGCCCGCAGGCCGTCTATCGCCCGCTGCGCCAGCGCCCTCTCGTGGGCGCGGATGGCATCCACGCCCCGCGCCAACACCCAGCGGATGCCCGCCTCAAGCCCCGCGATGCCCACGGCGTTGGGCGTGCCGCTCTCCAGCATGTCGGGCAGAAAGTCGGGCTGCTCCTCGCGCTCCGAGCGGCTCCCCGTGCCCCCGCGGATGAGCGGCTCCATGCGCGACACGTCCACCCGCGGCCCCACCACCAGCCCGCCCGTGCCCATCGGCCCCAACAGCGACTTGTGGCCGGTGAAGGCCAGCAGGTCTATCCCGTCGGCCTGCACGTCAATGGGGTAGGCCCCCGCCGTCTGCGCCGCGTCCACCAGGAGCAGCAGGCCGCGCTCGCGGGCGATGCGGCCCGCCTCACGCACCGGCAGCAACGTCCCCGCCACGTTGGACGCATGATTCAGCACGATCATGCGGGTATTCGGGCGGATGGCCGCCTCCACGTCGGCGGGGTTCAGGAACCCTTCGGGCGAGCATCGCACCACCGTGAGCGCCACGCCCTCGCGCTCCAGCGCGCGCAGCGGGCGCATGACCGAGTTGTGCTCCATGGAACTGGTGATGACGTGATCGCCCGGGCGCAGCAGCCCCCGCATGGCCATGTTCAGCGCCTGGGTAACGTTGGCGGCGAACGCCACGCGCAGCGGGTCGGGCGCGTTCACCAGTTCGCACACCGCCTCGCGCGCCGCGTACACGATCCGCCCGGCCTCCACCGCTGTCCGATGCCCCGAACGGCCCGGGTTGGCGCCCACATCGCGCAGGAAGCGCGTCATGGCCTCCAGAACCTCCGGCGGCTTGGGCCATGAGGTTGCGGCGTTGTCAAAGTAGATCATAGCCTGTCCTTTCGCGGCAATGCCCGGGCCAGACCTCCGAGGTCCCGCAAGACCTCGGAGGTCTCCGGTCGCATCGCCTATTTTACTTCTCAATGGTCAGTTTGAAGCCCTCGCCGGATGGTTCCGCCTGAACCTTCAGGCCCAGGCGCTGGGCCAGCCGCCGCACGTTCTCGCGCGAGGTTACGGTGTCCACCAGAACCTCAACGGGGAACTCGCCTTTGTCAATGGCTTGCTTGGCCAGCATAACCGGCTGCGGGCACGAAAGCCCGCGCGCGTCAACGGTAACCATATTACACCTCCCCTGCTTTCTTGGAGCGCATGGTGAAGCCGATGAGCAGGCAGAGCACAAGCCCGATGATGACCGCCCACTGACCGTAAGTCGTGAGGCCGCCCACCTTGAGCACGCCGTCCACGACGGTATCGGGCGTGCCCGCCAGCGCAAAGTTGTGCGAGAATCCCGCGCCCACGATCATCCCGATCACGAAGACGCCTGCATCCCCGTCGCCCTCGCCGGCCAGGAACAACTGCCGTCCGGGGCATCCGCCCGCCAGCGCGAAGGCCAGCCCGGCCAGCGACATGCCCAGGAAGTTCCACAGATGGCTGGAGTGGGCCACGGGCTGCGGCGAGAAGCCGAACTTCACCTGGCCCAATGCCAGGTTCGTGAGGAACGCCACCACGAGGAGCGCGCCGACGCCGCTGATCAGGTGCGTGTCGCCCATGAGGATCACGTCGCGGATGGAGCCCATGGTGCAGAAGCGGGTGCGCTGGGCCAGGAAACCGATGACCAGGCCCACGGCCAGGGAAATGAGGATAGGCGCGTGGAGCGAGCCCGGCCCGCTCTTGCTAAAGAAGATGGCGCCGTCCTTGGTAAACTGTGGGCGAAGGATGAGGAGCAACAGCAGGCTCAGCATGAAGATCGGCATAATCCAACCCACAGCCGCGTGAGTTTTGTAAGCGCGGCCCAGGTTGTACCCAGCCTTGAGGAACAGCACGCCTACGGCGATGCCGGTAACCAGTCCGGCCAGGCCCAGGATGGCGTTGAGGTCGCCGCCTGCCAGCCGCAGCAGCGCCCGCCACGGGCAGCCCAGGAACGCCAGCGCGCCGATCATGGCGAACATCCCCAGGAAGAACCGGACGATGGGAGCCGAGCCTGCACGGGGCTTGAACTCCTTGAACAGGAGCGCCGCGATGAGCGAGCCCAGCACAAAGGCGATGATCTCGGGCCGGATGTACTGCACAACGCTAGCGCGGTGCAGGCCCAAGGCCCCGGCGATGTCTCGCTCAAAGCAGGCCACGCAGATGCCCATGTTGGGCGGGTTGCCAGCCTTCTGGAGCAGAGGAGCCAGAAGGCCGATGGCTGCCCCGGCCAGGATAATCCCCCAGCGCGAGGCAAAGAAGCGGGTGAGTCGTTCGGACATGGTACGCACCTCCTGTTGATGTATTCTCCACGCGGTCGGACGGACCCCCGCTGTGGGCAACAGAAAACCGCTGCCATCACGCGCTGGCAGCGGCCCCAGGAGGTCGCGGCTAGGAGTTGCCTAGGGTGCGGGCCCGACGCCGCACCCCAGCGCGTGACGGCTGGCTGCTGGGCGCCAACTGGCACCCAGGGCCATCGCTCATGTGCGGCGACGAACCACCTTGTACACTTTCGTTCTCCTTACCCGAATGTTCCGAATGGCCTACCCAAGCCTGTGAAGATTATAGCAGACTTCCCGAAAAAATGCAAGCCCCCGCGGCTGTAGAAGTGCCAAAGTTCGTTCATCGCGCCATGGGCATCGGCACGACGCGCTTTCGGAGGTGCGCCGCACCCTGGTCGCCAACACAGTTTATTTTCTATTCGTGTGGATTCGCGCTATTCGCGGTTACAACGCCGTCGGCTATGGAATGCCGCACTGCATGTCTACATTGTTTATTTTCTATTCGTGTGGATTCGCGTTATTCGCGGTTACAACGTCGTCGGCTATGGAATGCCGCTCTGCATGTCTACATTGTTTATTTTCTATTCGTGTAAATTCGCGTTATTCGCGGTTGCAATGCCGTCGGCTATGGAATGCCGCCCTACGTGTATTGGCATGGTGCCACCGGCCACGGCGAGCGGGGGCCTCCATCCGCTTGCCCCAAACGCCCGCATGGGCTATAGTATGTAGCGGCCCGATGCGCAGGGGCCGACAGACCTGCCCTTGGGAGTGCAGCCGTTGACCCGACCCTTCCGCGTGTTGCTTGCGATCGCGATCCTCGCCGCCGTGTGCGCGGCGTGCCGGAATCCTGCGCCCACGCCCACCGCCGCGCCCGCGCTCGCCACGGAGCAAATCCTGGCACGCGCCCAGCCGCCCGCCCGCGACCCCGTGCAGGTGGCGCGTCGGCTGGGCAAAACCGTCCCCGACGCCACGCCCCAGCCGCACCAGTACCATGTCGGCGACCGCGCCACGTTCTGGGTCAGCGACACGCTGCTGAACACCTACCGCCAGGCCACCGCGACGCTCCAGTTCGCGACGCCTGACCTGTACATGTGGGTAGAGGACGGCTTCGCTGTCCCCGTGGAGGGTGTGGAGGCGTCGGCCCGCCGCTTCGCCGAAACGACGCTCCCGACCCTGCGCGCGCTCTTCGGCGACGAGACGACCACAGGCGCGGACGGGAACCGGCCCCTACACGTGTTCAACGGCCTGGTGCCCAACACGGGCGCGTACTTCTTCAGCCAGGACGAGTACCCCCGCGCCGTTGCGCCGCGGAGCAACGAGAAAGACGTCATCTTCGTGAACCTGCAGGCCGCCATCCCTGGCACCGAGGGGTACGACGCGCTCCTGGCCCACGAGTTCCAGCACATGCTCCACTGGCGCAGCGACCCCGACGAGGAGACGTGGGTCAACGAGGGCCTGTCGCAACTGGCCACGCGGCTGGCGGGACTGCCGGTGGACAGTTACGCGGCCTATGCGAACGCCACCGACATCCCGCTGACGTACTGGCCGCCGCGCACCGCCAATGCCGGCCCTCACTACGGCGGCACCTACCTGCTAATGGAGTATCTGCTCCATCGCTACGGCGAGGGCCTCATCCGCGACCTGGCCCGCGAGCCGGCCAACGGCCTGGACGGGCTGGAGCGGGCGCTGGGACGCCGCGGTACCGACTTCGCCGCGCTGTTCCGCGACTGGACCGTCGCCAACCTGCGCGGCGACTACGGGCCATCCCCGCTGCCCACGCCACCCGCCCAGGCTGTCGCGGCGTTGCCGGCGGTCATCACCGATGCCGTGTCCCCGTTCGGCGTGGACTACATCTCCGTGCCGCCCGCCGGCACCGTGCGCGTGGAATTCGCCGGCCAGGCGAGCGTGGGCCTGTCGCCCCTTCCCGCATCGGACGGGGATCACCTCTGGTGGTCCAACCGCGGCGACAACAAGGACACGACCCTCACGCGCGCGATAGACCTGACCGGCGTAACCGCGGCCACCCTGCGCGTTTCCATGGCATACGCGCTGGAGGAGAACTGGGATTTCGCGCTGGCGCTGGTTTCCACCGACGGCGGGGCCACGTGGCAGCCGCGGGCCGGCGCGCACACCCGACCCATAGCGCCCGAAACCGGCCTCGTCGGGCCAGGGTACACGGGCAACTCGGGCGGGGGCGCGACGCCCGAGTTGGTGGACGAAACCTACTCGCTGACGCCGTTCGCGGGACGCAGGGTGCTCCTGCGCTTTGAGTGCCTCACCGACGACGCCATCAACCTGGACGGCCTGTGGCTGCGCGCGCTGGAGATTCCCGAAATCCGCTGGCGCGACGAGGGCGAGACCGACGACGGATGGGAGGCGCGCGGGTTCGTGCGAGTGGAGAACCGCATCGCCGTGCGGTATCAGGTTACGGCGGTGCTCCACGGCGACCCGCCGCGGGTTGTGCCGATAGAGGTGGCGTCGGACGGGACGGCGCAGGCGACCCTGCACGCCGCCAGGGGGCTGACGCTCATCGTGGCGTCGCTCACGCCGTACACATCCCAGGCTGCGACCTACACGCTGCGCGTGGAACAGCCGCCGTCAGAATAGACATGTAGGGCGGCTATCCCTAGCCGCCGCCTGCGCGGCGGGTACGGAAACCCGCCCTACGAACGGCGCATGGAACAGTTGTGTAGGGCGGCTATCCCTAGCCGTCGCCTGCGCCTCGGGCAGGTACAGAAACCCGCCCTACGGCTGGCGGGTACGGAAACCCGCCCTACGAACGGCGCGTGGGACAGTTGTGTAGGGCGGCTATCCCTAGCCGCCGCCTGCGGGGCGGGTACAGAACCCCCCTACGGCTGGCGGGTACGGAAACCCGCCCTACGAACGGCGCGTGGAACAGTTGTGTAGGGCGGCTATCCCTAGCCGCCGCCTGCGCCTCGGGCAGGTACGGAAACCCTAGCCGCCGCCTGCGCTCGGGCGGGTACGGAAACCCGCCCTACGAACGGCGCATGGAACAGTTGTGTAGGGCGGCTATCCCTAGCCGCCGCTTGCGGGGGCGGGTACAGAAACCCGCCCTACGAACGGTGCGCGGGACAGTTGTGTAGGGCGGCTATCCCTAGCCGCCGCCTGCGGGGCGGGTACGGAAACCCGCCCTACGGCGGGCAGGTACGGAAACCCGCCCTACGAACGGCGCGTGGAACAGCAGGCGTCAGAATAGGGACAGGAGCAGGTGCCACACGGAGCGCGCCAGTTCTTGGTACAGGCTGCCACCCGCGCCGCGGAAGAACTGGAAGGGCGCGTTGGGCGAGCCGATGAACGGGCGCACGAGCCAGGATACCTGCCCGCCCACCAGCGCGTACACCGCCGCCCACACCCAGAACAGCGGGTCCCGCACGCGCGATGGGGCCTTGCCCATCCTGTCCAGCCCCTGCTTGGCGAACAGGATGCCCAGCGTGCCGCACAGCCCCAGCACCGCCGCGCAGGCCACCTTGTACAGCCCGTAGTGCCCGACCGAAATCCACAGCGCCAGCAGCGCAGGCGCGAACGCCAGCGCCAGCACCGACGCGATGACCAGCATCCCGCTTATCAGCAGGAGCGTCTGGTACACGGACAGCGGGACGCCGGAGTAGAGCGCGAAGAAATACAGGAGGGGCAGCGTGGCCAGGGTTACCAGCGCGACCAGCAGGGGCAATTTGATTGCCGAGGCCAGCATGTAGTATACTCCGCCAGGCACACCCATGACCGCGCCGAAGATGGCCAGGGCTGCGGCCCATACAACGGCGGCCCACAAACTGTGGCGCACGGGGTTCACGCCTTTTTGCACATCCGAGTAGAAGGCCTTGCGGTCGCGGAATACCTGCTCCAGGAGCCGATACACATCCATGCGTCTCCTCCGATGCGGGTTGGGCGCTGCGGGAGGATTGTAGCATCGGCCCGCCGTGGGCGTCAACCGGCGGGTGGGCGCTGCGCAGTCGGCGGGCGGCATTCGGCCGCACTGCCTCGCTCCCTTGGGCTTTTCTCCGCGTTGTCGGCGGCTCCGCGATGCAGAGCGGGGCGAGCACCAGGTTGGGCCCGACAGCGTATTCATATCTTTTGAGGAGGAACCCATGAACACCGTACCCGATCGCAACATCGCCATGGAACTCGTCCGCGTAACCGAGGCGGCTGCCCTGGCGTCGGCCCGATGGATGGGCCGCGGCAACAAGGAAGCCTCGGATCAGGCCGCCGTGGACGCCATGCGCCTGGTCCTCAACACTATCCAGATGGACGGCGTCATCGTCATCGGCGAAGGGGAGAAGGACGAGGCCCCCATGCTGTACAACGGCGAGCGGCTGGGCACCGGGGAGCCGCCCCAGGTGGACATCGCCGTGGACCCCATTGACGGGACGCGGCTGCTGTCGCTGGGCCGGCCCGGGTCGCTGTCGGTGGTGGCGCTGTCGGAGCGCGGGACGATGTACGCGCCCGGCAAGATCGTGTACATGGACAAGATCGCCGTGGGCCCGGAGGCGAAGGGCGCCATTGACATCAACGCGCCCGTGGCCGACAACCTGCGCGCCATCGCCAAGGCCAAAGGCAAGGACGTGGACGACCTGACGGTCGTGGTGCTGGACCGCCCGCGCCACGAGAAACTCATCGCCGAGATTCGGGCGTGCGGCGCGCGCATCAAGTTGATCACCGACGGCGACATTTCGGGCGGCCTCATGGCAGCCACCGAGGGCACCGGCATGGATGTGCTCATGGGCGTGGGAGGCTCGCCCGAAGCCGTCATCACCGCCTGCGCCCTCAAGTGCATCGGTGGCGACATGCAGTGCAAACTCTGGCCGCGCAACGACGAAGAGCGCCGCTGGGCCATAGAAAACGGCCGCGACCCCGACAAGGTGCTCACCATAGAAGACCTGGTGGCGGGCAACAACATCTTCTTCGCGGCCACCGGCATCACCGACGGCGAACTGCTCAAGGGAGTGCGCTACTTCGGCCACGGGGCCAAGACCTACTCCCTGTCCATGCGCTCCAAGTCGGGCACGGTGCGGTACATTGAGGCCACCCACCGCTGGGACAAACTGATGCAGATTAGCCAAATCCGATTTGACTAATCGCAAAAAATGTGATATACTATGCTCGGTCAAGGCTCCGGCAGGTCCTCGTCGTTTTGGTGCGCGGCGTATCCGTTGGTCCCCATAGGTTCCACCTCCCGAGGCCGGCAGAACCTTGTGGGGACAAGGTTTCGGCGAGTCGCATGTGGGACTGCCAGATATGGAGAGAGAGATAATCGCGCGATTCAGGTGCCCTCTCGCAGATCCTCTCAATGTCCCTTCCATACGGTCATGAGCACCTGCAACGCAAATCCAAACAGAAGTGTGTTATGGAAGAACGAATGACGGAAGAAAACGAGCAAATCGCACAAACCCCACCACCACCGCCAGCCCAGAACGTGATGAACATCGCGGAACTGGAAGAGAAGACGCTGGGCGAATTGCAGGACATGGCCAGGGCCATGGGCATTTCGGGCTACAGCCGCCTGAAGAAGACGGACCTGGTGTTCCGCCTGCTGCGCGCCAACGCCGAGAAGCAGGGGCTTATCTTCGGGGGCGGCGTGCTGGAAATCGTGCAGGAGGGCATTGGCTTCCTGCGATCGGACCACCTGCTGCCCGGCCCCGAAGATGTGTATGTCTCCCAGTCGCAGATACGCCGATTTGGCCTGCGCACGGGCGACTTCGTCATCGGCCAGGTGCGCCCGCCCAAGGACACCGAGAAGTATTACGGCCTCCTGCGCGTGGAGGCGGTCAACGGCCTGGACCCCGAGACGGCCAAGCGCCGCCCGGACTTTGAGCGGCTGACCCCCATCTTCCCGAACCGCGCCTTCAACCTGGAGACCACGCCCGACATCCTGGCCACGCGCCTCATCAACCTTCTGGCGCCCATTGGCCGAGGACAGCGCGGGCTTATCGTGTCGCCGCCCAAGGCCGGCAAGACCACCATCCTCAAGCAGATTGCCAACGCCATCAGCGCCAACCACCGCGAGGTGCACCTCATGGTGTGCCTCATCGGCGAGCGCCCCGAGGAAGTTACCGACATGGACCGCTCGGTGGAGGCCGAGGTGGTGAGTTCCACCTTTGACGACCCGGTGGAAGAGCACACCAAGGTGGCCGAGATGGCCCTGGCGCGGGCCAAGCGCCTGGTGGAAAGCAAGCGCGATGTGGTGATCCTGCTGGACAGCATCACGCGCCTGTCCCGCGCCTACAACCTGGTCGTCCCGCCCAGCGGCCGCACCCTGTCGGGCGGGTTGGACCCCAGCGCCCTGTACCCGCCCAAGCACTTCTTCGGCGCGGCGCGCAACATAGAAGAAGGCGGCAGCCTGACCATCATCGCCACGTGCCTGGTGGACACCGGCAGCCGCATGGACGACGTCATCTACGAGGAATTCAAGGGCACGGGCAACATGGAATTGCACCTCAACCGCAAACTGGCCGAACGCCGCATCTTCCCCGCCTTTGACATAGAGCGTTCGGGCACGCGGCGCGAGGAATTGCTCCTTGACCGCGAGACGCTCCAAAAGGTATGGACGCTGCGGCGCATGATCTCCGCCATCGGCGGCGGCGAGGAAGCCATCGTGCCCATCCTGGAGCGGCTCCAGAAGACGAAGAACAACCGCGAGTTCCTGGCGACTCTTACGAAAGACATCCTGTAGCACCGAGCATAACGGAGAGGGAGTTGGCGGAAACAACCCAAGAGCGCGAGGACGGCGCAAAGGACGCGCCGAAGGCCCTGCGGGGCCTGGCCCTCGCCGGCAAGCGATTGCGCGAGTCGCTCCGCAACACACACACGCTCCCGCGCCTGGGCGCGCATGGGATACTCGTGGCGCTGGCCATCGCCGCCATCTGGCTGGCGCAGCCGAAGGCGACGCCGGCCCCCGAAGCCGTGGCGCTCTCGGAGGGCGAGCCGCGCCCGTACACGGCGCTGGCGGCCCGCGGCGGCATCCGCACGACCGATGATTCCCTGTTCCATCGCGCGCCGGTGCCCCACACCACCATACCCGAACGCCCGCGCAAGGAAGTCATCACCTACACCGTGCAGTACGGCGACACCCTGTACGGCATCGCCGAGCAGTTTGGCATCAGCGGCAACACCATCATGTGGGCCAACCCCCAACTGGAACTGAACCCTGATTTGCTGCAAATCGGCGAAGAACTCATCATCCTGCCCGTGTCCGGCGTGTACCACAAGGTGGTCAAAGGCGACACGGTGGAGAGCATCGCCGAGCAGTACAAGGTGGAGCCATCGGCCATCCTGGAATGCGAGTACAACCACCTGGGCGACCCGCCGCAGTTGCAGGTGGGCACGTACCTCATCGTCCCCGGCGGGCGCAAGCCCTACGTGCCGCGCGTCGTCCACGTGTACAGCGGCCCGATTCCCGAAGGCGCGGCCAGAGGCACGGGCGCGTTCGTGTGGCCCACCACAGGCGCCATCTCCCAGGGCTACTGGGAACTGCACCGCGCCATAGACATCACGTGGGCCCCGGGCACGCCCATCGTCGCTGCCGACTCCGGCTACGTGGCCCTGGTCGGCTCCAGCGACACCGGCTACGGCAAATACGTGGTCATAGACCACGGCAACGGATTCCAGACGCTGTACGCCCACTTCAGCATCTTCTACGTCAAGCCCGGGCAATCGGTGCGAAAGGGCGAGGTCATCGGCCTGATGGGGTCCACCGGACGTTCCACCGGCCCGCACCTGCACTTTGAGATTCGCAAGGACGGCGTGCAGCGCAACCCGCTGAACTACCTGCCCAGGCAGTAGGCCGGCCTGGCGTTAGCACCACAAACGGGGCATGATGCCCCGTTTGTGTTTTCCGTGCCCCGGCATTCCAACAGTGCGATTTTCGCAAGTTTTCGTAAGGGTCTTGACATTTTTCGCATTCTGTGCTATAATTACTATAGACGATCGTCTTGACAAGTGCGCCGCGGCCGTTCGCTCATTGCAAGAGGAGGGTGAGATGGCAAAGGTACTGGTGGTGGACGACGACCCGGACTTCGTGGAGATTTCGCGGATGGTGCTGGAATCCAAGGGGCATGTGGTGTCCACGGCGGCCGATGGCGATCAGGCGCTGGAGCGTCTGCGCGCCGACAAGCCCGACATCATCCTGCTGGACATCATGATGGCGACGGTGTTGGACGGGCTGAACGTCAGCCGGGTCATCCGCGAGGACCCCAACCTGAAGGACATCCCGCTTGTGATGGTAACCTCCATCGCGAACACGCCGCACGCGGAACTTTTCCCCACGGACGAATCTCTCTCCGTGGATGGGTGGATCTCCAAGCCCGTCAATCCGGCAGAACTCCTGAAGACCGTGGAACGACTCACATAGAATCCTGACATCCGAAGCCAAAGGAGGCCGCTCATGGCGAAGATTCTGATCGTGGACGACGACCCCGACTTTGTATCCGTAGTACGCTCCATCCTCCAGCCCGAGGGGTACGAGGTGAGCACGGCAAGCAACGGTGAACAGGCGCTGAAGGTCATGAAGAAGGACAAGCCTGACCTGGTACTCCTGGACATCATGATGTCCTACGTGCTGGATGGCGTGGACGTATCGCACAAGATCGCCGAAGATCCACAACTCAAGGGGACGCCGGTGCTCCTGGTAACCTCCCTCACCGTTACGCCCGAATCGGGAATGTTCCCCACCGATGAGGACATTCCGGTGGACGGGTGGATCACCAAGCCGGTGAACCCGCAGCAACTCAAGGAGCGCATCGCGGCATTGCTGGCGCGCGGTTGATCCCGCCGCGCGCGTTGCCGTAGCAATCGGGTGCGGCCAGGAGGCCCTATGGAAAAGACCCGCATCGGCGGCGTCATCCGCAGAACGCATCTGGCCCAGATTGAGGTCTTGTCGGTGCCCGACAGGCCCGGGGTTGCGGCTGCCCTGCTCAAGGCGCTGGGCGACGCGCATATCAACGTCCAGTTCATCGTCCAGTGCATAGACTCCGAGAACCGCGACCACATCGTGTTCTGTGTGGACCGCGACGATATGGCCCGTGCCATGGCGATGGTCAACCAGGTGAGCCCGCAAATCTGCGCGGGCTGCACCCGCGTGAACGAGGATGTGGCCATCGTATCCATCTTCGGGCCCGACTTCCGCGAACGTCCGGGCATCGCCGGCCAGATGTTTGACGCCCTGGCCTCGGAAAACATCAACATCCTGGCCATCAGCACGTCCATCTCCACCGTCTCGTGTGTGATCCGGTATGCCGATCTGCAAAAGGCCGATCAGGCGCTGCTGAGAACCTTTGAACTCCCTTGACCGGAAGGGCATCATCAAGTTCTGTTCATGGAGGTGAAGCGGAACACAACAAGGAGCATGTTCGGGTAGTCCATCGTAGGAACTCAGAATGGAGGTGAAGGAACCGCATGGAAATCAGCCGACGCGATTTCATGAAGGTGTCGGGCTTGACGGCGGGGGGGCTGCTCCTGCCCACGCGGCTGGCCGCTGCCGAGGAGGTGCGGCGCTTCCCGCTCCACAAGCCCATCGGCGAGGGGCACACCGTCTGCCCTTACTGTTCCACGGGATGCGGCCTGCTCATCGCCACCGACGAAACCGGCCACATCATCAACTCGGAAGGCGACCCCGATCACATCATCAACCGAGGGGCCCTGGATCCCAAGTCCGTGTCGGTGCGCCAGATGTCCATCAGCGACCTGCGCCTGAAGAAGGTGCTGTACCGCGCTCCCGGCAGCGACAAGTGGGAGGAAAAGACCTGGGACTGGGCCATCGCCGAGATCGCCAAACGGGTCAAGGCCACGCGCGACGCCACCTTTGAAGAAAAGGACGCCAACGGCGTAACCGTCAACCGCACCCAGGCGATCGCGTGGTTGGGGGGCGCCGCCAACAACAACGAGGACTGCTACCTGGCGCAGAAGTTCGCGCGCGCCCTGGGCCTGGTGTGGATAGAGCACCAGGCGCGGATATGACACTCGGCCACTGTGGCCGGTCTGGCCGCAACATATGGCCGTGGTGCCATGACCAACCATTGGATTGACCTGAAGAACTCCGATTGCTTCTTCGTCATCGGAGCCAACCCGGCCGAGAACCATCCGGCCTCCATGTACTGGATCAACGCCGCCATAGAGAAGGGCGCGAAACTCATCGTCGTGGACCCGCGCTTCACCCGCACGGCATCCAAAGCCCACATCTACGCCCCCATCCGGAGCGGCACCGACATCGCCTTCCTTGGCGGGATGATCAACTACATCCTGCAGAACGAACTGTACCACAAGGAGTACGTGGTCAACTACACCAATGCCGCCACCCTCATCTCGCCGGACTTCAAAGGCCCGGCGGATCTGGACGGCCTGTTCTCGGGCTACGACCCGACCAAACGCGCCTACGACCGCACCACGTGGGCCTACCAGCGGGATGCCGACGGCAACATCAAGCGCGACGAGACGCTGCAGGACCCGAACTGCGTCTTCCAACTCCTGAAGAAGCACTACGCCCGCTACACGCCCGACCTGGTCTCCCGAATCACCGGCTGCCCCAAGGACCTGTTCCTGAAGGTAACCGAGACCTACGCGGCCACCGGCCAGCCCGGCAAGGCGGGCACCATCCTGTACGCCATGGGGCAGACGCAGCACACCGTCGGGTCGCAGAACGTGCGGGTCTTGGCCATCCTGCAACTGCTCCTGGGCAACATCGGCGTGCCCGGCGGCGGCGTCAACGCGCTGCGCGGCGAGTCCAACGTGCAAGGCTCCACCGACATGGGCGTGCTGTTCCATGTCCTCCCCGGCTACGTCGGGACGCCGTCGGCTGCCGCCCACAAGAACCTGGCGGAGTACATCCAGAAGGAGACCCCCAAGACCAGTTACTGGTCCAACAAGCCCAAGTTCCTCATCAGCATGCTCAAGGCCTTCTGGGGAGATGCCGCCACCAAGGACAACGACTTCTACTTTGACTACCTGCCCAAGCGGGCGGGCGATCACTCGTGGATCTCGTTGTTCCAGGCCCTGAACGCGGGCAAAATCAAGGGGATGTTCCTGATGGGACAGAACCCCGCGGTGTCGGGCCCCAACAACCGCATGGAGCGCAAGAGCCTGGGCAACCTGGACTGGATGGTGGTCATGGAGTTGTTTGAGACCGAGACCGCCGGCTTCTGGCACGCGCCCGGGGTCAACCCCAAGGACATCAAGACCGAGGTCTTCCTCCTGCCCGCCGCCGACGCCCTGGAAAAGGCCGGCAGCATTGTTACCAGCGGGCGGCTCATCCAGTGGCGGCCCGCCGTGGCCCGTGCGCCTGGCGAAGCCAAGTACGATATCTGGATTCTGGACCGCCTGATGAAAGCCATCAAGCAGGCCTACGCCGGCAGCACCGCCGCCAAGGACAGGGGCCTCCTGGACATGGTCTGGGACTACGGCGACCCGCCCGACCCGGAACGTGTCGCCATGGAGATCAACGGCTACTGGGCCGCCGACGTGGTGGACGACAAGGGCAACATCGTGGGCAAGAAAGGCGACCTGTTCACCACCTTCGGCGTGCTCCGCGACGACGGGACCACCGCTTCGGGGTGTTGGATTTACGCCGGCTACTTCGCCACGATGGACGATGGCGAGGGGCGGCGCCTGCCCGCCTGCAAGCGCCGTGGCACCAAGGACCCGGGCGGCCTGGGCACCTACCCGTACTGGGGATGGGTCTGGCCGGTCAACCGCCACATCATCTACAACCGCTGCTCGGCAGACCCCAACGGCAAGCCCTGGAGCCAGGAGAAGGCGCTCATCTGGTGGGACGAGGCCCAGAAGAAGTGGGTCGGCTACGACGTGCCCGACTTCGTCCCAACCCGGGCGCCCACCGACCCCGGCGGCAAGGACCCCTTCATCATGCTCACCGATGGCAAGGGCTGGCTGTTCGGCCCGCTGGCCGACGGCCCCTTCCCCGAGCACTACGAGCCGCTGGAAAGCCCTGTCAAGAACCTGCTGTCGGGCACCCAGAACAACCCAGTCATCAAACTGTGGACCACGGACCAGGACAAGGAAATCGGCGACCACGTGGGGACGCCCGACAAGTTCCCCATCGTCGCCACCACGTACCGAGTGGTGGAGCACTGGCAGGCAGGGGCCATGTCCCGCACGCTCCCCTGGCTGGCCGAGGCTCAGCCTGAACTGTTCGTGGAACTGAGCAAGGACCTGGCCAGCCGCAAGGGCATCCAGAACGGCGACAAGGTCATCGTAACCAGCGCCCGCGGGCAGGTTACCGCCGTGGCCATCGTTACCGATCGCGTGCAGCCGCTGGTGGTGGACGGGAAGAAGGTGGACCTGGTGGGTCTGCCCTGGCACTTCGGCTGGGCGGGCATCGCCACCGGCGACGTCGTCAACGACCTCACGCCTCACATCGGCGACGCCAACACCATGATCCCCGAATACAAGGCCTTCCTTGTGGACATCAGAAAGGCGGTGTAGCCATGGAAAAGGTAGCGATGCTCTACGACTCATCCAAATGCATGGCCTGCAGGGGCTGTCAGGTGGCCTGCAAGCAGTGGAACGACCTGCCGGGCACCAAGACGACCAACCGCGGCTCCTACGAGAACCCGCCCGACCTGTCGCCCTACACCTGGACGCGCATCCGCTTCATTGAGAAGTACGAGGGCGAACAGATGCAGTGGCTTTTCCTGGCGCAGGGCTGCATGCACTGCACCGACGCCGCCTGTGTCAAAGTCTGCCCTACCGGCGCGCTCAAACACCATCCCATGGGCCTGGTTACGCTGGAGCAGGATCTGTGCAACGGCTGCGGCTACTGCACCCAGTTCTGCCCCTTCCACATCCCGCGCCTGATGACCGACATCCTGACCGGCAAGGGCAAGGCGTTCAAGTGCACCTTCTGCATGGACAGGGTTACCAACGGCGAGAAGCCCGCCTGCGTGAAGACGTGCCCCGCGGGGGCCTTCTCGTTCGGCGAGCGGAATGACATGATCGCCAAGGGCCGCGAGCGGGTGCTGTACCTCCAGAAGAACGGCCATCCCAACGCCAACCTGTACGGCGACATGCTGCTGGGCGGCCTGGGGCGCATGTACATCCTGCTGGACAAGCCCGAGACCTACGGCCTGCCCACAAGCCCGGCGTCGCCGGCGTTGACCCACGTGTGGCAGGATTGGGTGCAGCCGCTGGTTGGCGCATCCTTTGGCGTAACCGCGCTGGCCGCCATCACGGCGTTCTTCATCGCCCGGCGCCACATCCGCATGGAGGAAGTAGAATGAGCGTGCGAGTCAGAGGAACAGATACCGCAATCCGCATCCGTTGGATTCCGCGCTACACGGCGCTGGAACGCTACCTGCACTGGGGGCACACCCTGACCTTCATCCTGCTCACGATGACCGGCATGGTGCTGTTCTTCCCATTCCTGGCGCCGCTGGCGCGGGGCGAGGCGGGGCAGTTCATGCGCCTGGTGCACCGCATCAGCGCCGTGCTGTTCGGCGCAGTGCCGCTCAGTTACGCCATCCTGCAACCGAGGCGCCTGCTGCTCACCCTCAAGGAACTGCGCTTCGGGCGCGACGACATCGGCTGGCTCAAGGGCGCCATCCCCTACTACCTGCTGGGCCGCCATGTGGACATGCCGCCGCAGGGGCGCTGGAACACCGGCGAGAAGATGAACGCCGTGATCCTGGTGTCGGGCACGATCATCTTCGTGCTGACCGGCGCGCTCATGTGGTTCGGCAAGGGCGTGCTGCCGGTGGGCGTCTTCCAGGCCGCGGTCATCATCCACGACCTGACCATGTTCGCCACCGTCAGCATGTTCATCATCCACTTCTACCTGGCAGTGGGCCACCCGCTGATGTGGCAGTCGCTGGTGAGCATGCGATACGGCGTAATCTCCGAGTCCTACGCCCGCGAGCACCACGCCAAGTGGTACTACGGCGAGGAACGGGCCAAGAAACTGTACGAGGAAGCCAAGGCGAAAGCGGCCGCCCAGGCCAAGGCAGAGTAGCCATGAGTCCAAACGCGGATCGGCCGTTATCGTCTCACTACTCCATCGCCGAGACGCTGGGCGCCCTGCGGGAGGCCAGGGGCGAAAACCCCGGCCTGGCCGCCCTGCTGGCGTTGTACGAGGAAATCCTAGCGGCGCAAGCCCTGGCTGAGGGAGAAGGGAAGGGCGCCCCCCTTCCCTTCTCCATGCCCGACAACCGCGACCTGGCGAAGGGCATCCCCTGGCTCCGATGGTCGGACCTGCGGCTGGAGGGCAACCTCTTCGCCGACGAGGTGGCGCGCATGGCCGCGGTGCTCCGCAAATACCGGCAGGAATGGGCCGACGCGGCGGTGGAGGCCGCGCCTGCAAGCCTGGTGGCGCTGGCCCAGGCCGCCGTGGAGGAGCGCCGCTCGCTCCTCGCCGACGGCGCGTCGCTGACCGAGGCCGCCGTGGAGATGGCGCTGGAGGGCGAACTGCGCCGACTGGCCGAAGCGGTGGTGCCCCACCTGTCCGTGGACGAGTGGCGACGCCCCACATGCCCGTTCTGCGGCAGCGCGCCCGTGCTGGCGGTGCTGGAGCCGTCGGTGGGCGGGCGCTACCTGTTCTGCCAGCGATGCTTCACCTGCTGGCCCTTCCGCCGCGTCGGGTGCACGTTCTGCTCCAACGACGCCAACATGGTGTACTACACCACCGGCCACGCGGCCTATCGCCTGTACGAGTGTCCCGTTTGCCAAAATCGCCTGAAAACGATAGACTTACGGGCGCTGTCCAGGCCCGTCAATCCGGCGGTGGAGCATCTGCTCACGGTAGGGCTGGACCTGGTCGCCATGGGCGCAGCGTAGGCCCCCGTGGCGGCCTATCCCAATGCCTGAGGAATGGAACGTGCGAGCCGATGATACGATCCCACTGCAACAGGCGCGTCCTGGCACCGATTGGCGCGCCTACATACAGGTCCTCAAGCCGCGCGAGACCCTGCTCCTGGCGTTCGCCGGCCTGGCGACGGCGGTGCTGGCGGCGGGCGGCGCGCCCCCGCTGGGCCGCCTGCTGTGGACTAGCCTGGCCGTAACCATAGGGAGCGCGGGCGCCAACGGCCTCACCAACTACCTGGACCGCGACATGGACGCGCGCATGGAACGCACGCGCCATCGCCCCCTGCCCAGCCGCCGCATCTGGCCCGCCGAGCGCATGTTGCCCCTGGCCATCGGCCTTGTGCTCGCGGGGCTGGTCATCGCGTGGGCGCTCAACCCCTGGGCCTTCGCCGCGGGCCTGGTCGGAGTCCTGGCGTCTGTCATCGTCCGCAAGCGTTCCATCACCCACGTGCCGCTGGGCGAATTCGCCAGTTGCGCGCCGTTCCTCATCGGGTGGCTGGGCGTCAACCCTCGCCCAGAGCCGCTCATGTGGGGGCTGTGCGGCCTCATCTTCATCTGGACGCCCATCCACGTGTGGAGCCTCATGGAGGCGTACCGCCACGACTACCTGCAGGCGGGCGTGCGCATCTTCCCGCTGACCATCACCCCCCGCCAGAACATGGGCATCCTTTTGGGCCTGGCGGTGGCGCTGGGCGTGGAGACTCTGTCCATGCCGCTGTTCAGCGATCTGGGCGTGTTGTACGCGGTGGGGGCGCTGGCGCTCAACGTGGCGCTCATCGCCAGCAGCGTGCGCCTGTTCCGCACGGGAATGACGCAGGCGGCCTGGAAGATGTACAAACTCTCGGCGTACCCATACCTCGGACTCATCCTGACGCTGGCCTGCCTGGACCGTTGGGTGGCGTTGCTGTTTTATTGACGCTCGCTTTTTCGTAAGAACATGCGATGTGGTAGCATAGTGCCCGGAGATCTATCGGGAGATCGCACGTTCGGTTGGCGCTGCTCGCTCGGCGATCATCGTAGGGCAAATTGGCAATTTGCCCTACGCCTAGCGCGTTCCCTGTTCCGCTAGGTCGAAATGGAGATGTGATCGTTCTATTGAAGTAGCGGGATTCAATAGTAGGACGCTCACGCAACCCCCATGCCTTGAGGAGGGCTGGGCGTGTATCAGATTGATAACCTGGATCGGGAGATCATTCGGTACCTGCAGGTGGACGGGCGCGCCAGCAACGTGGATGTAGCCCGCGCCCTGGGCGTGGCCGAGGCCACCGTGCGCAAGCGGCTGGAGCGCCTGATAGACGAGGGCATTGTGGCATTCTCCGCGTGCGTGGAGCCTAAGCGCGTCGGGTTGGAGACCCACACCATCCTGCTCATCAAGGCCGAGGTGGGCCAGGTGGAACGGGTAGGGCGCGCCCTGGCCGCCATGCCCGAGGCGCGCTGCGTGCACTTCCTCACCGGCGAGTATGACCTCATGGCCGAGGTGCTGTTGGCGAACACGGCGGCCCTGTCGCGCTTCCTCACCGAGAAAATCAGCCTCATCCCAGGCATCTCGCGGGTGTCCACATCGCACGTGTTGGCGACGTTCAAGGAGCCTCACCAGTGGACTCTGCCGGAAACCGTGCCGCCCCGCATCCTGGTGGTGGACGACGACCCCGACTTCGTGGAGATCGTGCGCCAGGTGCTGAAGACCGAGCGTATGGACGTGGTGAGCGCTGCGACCGCCGAGGATGCCCTGGCCCGCGCCCGCGCCATGAAGCCCGACCTCATCATCATGGACGTGATGATGAAGGGCATCCTGGACGGCGTGGACGCCACGCGAGACCTGCGCCAGGAGCCGGAGTTCGCCGACGTTCCCATCCTGATGATCACGTCTATCCCCACGTCGGAACACGCGGCCCTGTTCCCGACCGGAGAAGATTTGCCCATAGATCAACTGCTGGCCAAGCCGGTCAGCCCGCAGCGACTCGTGGACGAAGTGCGCCGCCTGCTCAAACGACGATAGCGCCCCAGGCGCAGAACGGAGCATCCCCAATGGCGAGGATACTCATCGCGGACGATGACGACGACTTCGTGGAGCAGATGCGCCTCGCGCTGCAAAGCGCAGGGCACGAGGTGTGCGCGTGCCACAACGGGAAAGAGGCCGTGGCCCTGCTCGCTGCCTTCCCCGCAGACTTCCTCATCCTGGACATGCGCATGTCGTACACGCTGGACGGGCTGGACGTTCTGCGCCAGATTTGCATGGGCGCGGCGCGCAGGCGGCCCGTGGTCATTATCGTTTCGGCGCTGGACGGGGCGACGGTCGAGATTCAGGAGCACGTTGCCGCGCTGGGCGCTGTGGCTTGGCTCAGGAAGCCGGTGGCGCCGGCGGACATCCTGGCGCAGGTGCAGGCGCACCCAACGGACGGCGCAATCGGGAGCCGCTAACCCTGCGCTTCGCCCTCTGTGCGGGCCGAATCCGGCGTCGCCACGGGCTGCGGCTCGGCATGCAGGGGCAGCCTGAAGGTGAAGCGCGACCCTTTGCCCACCTCCGACTCCACGGAAATGTTCCCGCCGTAGGTCTCCACGATACGCTTCACGATGGGCAGACCGAGACCCGTGCCGCCGGAGACCATCTCCTTGGCGGTGCGCGTCCGGTAGAACTCGTCAAAGATTCGCGGCAGGTCCTCGGCCGCAATGCCGATGCCCGTATCCTCCACCACGCCCTCCACCATGCCGTCGCGCACGGCCAGCGACACCGACACGCTGCCGCCTTCGGGCGTGTAGCGGATGGCGTTGCTGATGAGGTTCGTCCACAGTTGGCGGATGTGATCGCGGGTGGCGAGGACGGTGGGGTTGGCCTCGGCGCGAACGGAGAAGGCGATGCGCTTCTTGGCGGCCTCCACCTGGAGCAAATCGGCCACCTGTTTGAGCACGTCGCCCACGGGGACGGGCACGCGCTTCTCTTCGGGCGCGGCATCCTTCACGCGCGCCAGGGCCAGCAGGTCCTCAATCAGCGCCAGCAACTCCGACGCGCGCTGGTCGGACCGTTCCAGCATCTCCCGCTGCTTGTCGGGGTCGGCGTAGCCGTCCAGGATGAGCCGCAGATAGCCCTGGATGGCCGCGACGGGCGCGCGCAATTCGTGCGCCACGGTGAGCATGAAGGCGCTCTTCATCTTGTCCAGGCGCTCCAGTTCCTCCTTGGCCCGCGCCAGTTCCTGCGCTTCGGCCTCCAGCGCCTGCATGCGTTTGGACTCCAGCACCAGCCGCCGCCGCTCCAGCCCCTGGTGCACCGCCAAGATGAGCGTGTCGGCCGAGAAGGGCTTGGAGATGAAATCGTAAGCGCCTCGTTTCACCGCCTGCACGGCCAGTTCCACCGTGGCATAGCCCGTGATGATGATGCACACGATGTCGGGGTCGTGGGCGTGGATGGGGTCCAGAAGGTCTATGCCCGTGATGTCGGGCATCATCACGTCCAGGAGCACCAGGTCGGGGCTCCACTCTCGCACCTTGCGCAGCCCCTCGGCGCCGTTCTCTGCCACCTCCACCGAATACCCCAGGGGCGCGAGCACGCGCCGACACCCCTCGCGGATTCCCAGTTCGTCGTCAATGACCAGTATGCGCGGGTACTTCTCTACCATGCGGTGGCCTCCTGCTTATGCCGCGGCGCCTTCATCCGCGCCCGCTGGCTGTGCTTGCGCGATGCGCACCGGCAGGATCACGGTGAAACGCGTCCCTTTGCCCACCTGGCTCTGCACGGTGATCTGCCCGCGATGCATTTTCACGATGCCGTAGGTGATGGCCAGGCCCAGCCCCGTGCCGCGACCGATGGGCTTGGTCGTGAAGAATGGCGTGAACAACTTGGGGATGTGCTCTGGCGGGATGCCGATGCCCGTATCCTCCACGGAGATGTGAACCCGATCTCCCGCTGGATCCAGCGCCGTTGTGAAGGTGAGCGTGCCCCCCTCGGGCATGGCCTCGGCGGCGTTGTTGGCCAGGTTCACCAGCACCTGGCGCAACTGCGTCGGGTCCGCCTGGATGACGGGAAGGTCGGGCGCCAACTTCTGCACGATGACGACTTTCTCGTACAGGGGCAGGCGCTCCAAATCGCTGGCGAGTTCGCGGACCAGGCCGTTGACGTCGGTCTCCTGGGCCATGACGCGGCTTTGGCGGGCGAAGTTCAGCAGCGCCGTAACGATTTCCTTGCAGCGCGTCGCCTCCCGCGAGATCATCTGCAAGTCGCCCTTGATGGTGGAGTCGGGAGGCACCTCGCGGTTCAGGATGTCGGAGTAGAGCATGATGGTGCCCAGGGGGTTGTTGATCTCGTGGGCCACCCCCGCCGCCAACTGGCCGATGGAGGCCAGATTCCTGGCGTGCAGGAGTTCGTCCTGAGTGGACTGAAGTTCGGCCACCATGCGGTTGAACGCCTCGGACAGTTGGCGGAGTTCGCCACGCCCCTTCTCGGGCACGCGCACCGACATGTCGCCGCCCGCCACTTTGGCGCTGGCCGCCACCAGGGAGATGATGGGTCGCGTGATGGACCGCGCCACGGGCAGCGACAACGCCACGGCGATGAGGATGCTGACGATGGCGATGAGAACAACCCGACGGTTGAAGTCGTGCACCAGCGACAGGAACGCCCCCTCGCGCGCGCCCACGTATAGGATGCCCACGATTTGGTTGGCGTGGTCGCGCAAGGGGGAGTAACGCGTGATGAAGTTCTCCTTCACCACGAACGCGCGGCCCGTATATTCCCGCCCCTCGTACAGCACGGCCTTCGTAACTTCTTCGGACAACCGTGTGCCGATAGCGCGCTCGCCCGTCTCCGTGAGCACGTTGGTGGACACGCGCCAGTCGCCCAGGAAGATGGTGGACGTATCCACGCCAGCGACCTGCTTGATGCGGTCCACCAGGGTGAAGTCGCGGTTGAACAACTGCATCACAACCACAAAGCCGAGGAGTTCGTTGGAAGGGCCTCGCGCCGGCGCCACCGCCGTGAGGGCCAGGCCCGCGGTGCCCTCTCGCGGGTCAAACGGTTCCGGCGCGGCTCTGGGCGTTTCTATCAGCGGGATGTGCGCCTGTTCGGCCAGGCCGATGGGTTCCAGGTACTCGGCGGGGATGATTTCGGTCCCGCTCGTCAGCGCGCCCTGGCGCAGCGCCGTCTCCACGATGGGAAGACCGCTCCAGTCTATGCCCGCCCGCACCTTCCGCTGCACGCCGTAGGCGAACAGCACGCGCCCAGCCACCAGGTGCCCATCGGGCAGAAAGACGCCGATAAACTGCGTGCCCTCCAACTCGTTGCTCACGATGCGATGCGAGATCATCTCATCCATGAGCCGAAGGGTTTGCTCCTGGCCGAGGCTGTCGGAAGACAGGTAGACGGGCAGTTCGTTGTCCAGCGCCAGGCTGAAGGCCACAGCCGTAACCTGGCGGCGCGCGCTGTCGTAGAACGCCTGCGCCAGGTTCATGTCGCGGTTCACGCGCTCGGCGGTCGCACGCGACAGGTAATCCTGAATCACGCGGGATATGGCCAGGGATCCGAAGGCCACGGGAACGAAGGCGACCAGGAAGAAGGCGACGAGAAGGATGCGGTGAAGATACCCTCGGAACAGCCCCCGCAGAGGGCTGAAAACCCGCGCGAGGCCCCCTTTCATGGGCTACCCCCTCCTTTCGGCGAACGGTGCCAGCAGGCTTCTGTTTCGTGCGCGGCTCTCGCAAGGGAATTATAGCACCTGCGCGCGCCGCCCGCAAGCGCGGCGCGTTGGCCCGCCGCCTTTGGAACCGAGGCGGCCCGAGGCAATCGGTTTGCGGGGCGCGGTCGGGCGTGCTAAAATAATACACTGCCAAGCAGAATCGCCAGTGGTGGCTTGACCATGACCGTATCGGGTGTTCTCAGTCGGATCACAGCCTCGGTCTCGCAGGAGGACCGAGAACTCATAGAGCGCGCCTACGAGGTCGCCGAGCGCGCCCACGCTGGCCAGACGCGCGCCTCGGGCGAGCCGTACATCGTGCACAGCCTGGCCGTGGCGCTGATGCTGGCCGACTTGCACCTGGACCCGAAGACCATCGCCGCCGGCCTGCTGCACGACGTGCCCGAGGACACGGCGGTAACCATTGACCAGGTGCGCGAGATGTTCGGCACCGAGGTCGCCAGCCTGGTGGACGGCGTAACCAAACTGGGTCAGATTGACCGCCTGTCCAGCGAGGGCCGCGCCAGCATAGAGGAGCAGCGCGCCGAGAGCCTGCGCAAGATGTTCCTCGCCATGGTGCACGACGTGCGCGTGGTGCTCATCAAGTTGGCAGACCGCCTGCACAACATGCGCACCCTGGGCGCGCTGCCCGAGGACAAGCGCCGCCGAATCGCGCAGGAGACCCTGGACATCTTCGCGCCGCTGGCCAACCGCCTGGGCTTCTGGCAACTGAAGTGGGAACTGGAAGACCTGAGTTTCCGCTACCTGGACCCCGAGATGTACCGCGAGATCGCCCAACGCATTGCCGAACGGCGCGGCGACCGCGAGCGCCAAATCGCCCAGGTGGCCGCCACCCTGAAGGAGCGCCTGCGCGAGGCCGGCATTGAGGCCGTGGTGGACGGCCGCCCCAAGCACATCTACAGCATCTACCGCAAGATGCAGCGCAAAGGGCTGGACTTTGACCAGATTTACGATGTGCAGGGCGTGCGCGTCATCGTGGACACCGTTTCAGATTGCTATGCCTCGCTGGGGGTGGTGCACAGCCTCTGGACGCCCATCCCCGGCGAGTTTGACGATTACATCGCCACGCCCAAGGACAACATGTACCAGTCGCTGCACACCGCCGTGGTCGGCCCCGACGGCAAGCCGCTGGAAGTGCAGATTCGCACCCACGAGATGCACCGCACGGCCGAGTACGGTATCGCCGCCCACTGGCGCTACAAGGAGGGCAGCAAGCAGCGCGACATCGCCTTTGAGAAGAAGATCGCCTGGCTGCGGTCGCTCATGGAGTGGCGCCAGGAGGTGGCCTCGGCGAGCGAGTTCCTGGACTCCATGAAGACCGACGTGTTCCAGGACCGCGTGTACGTGTTCACACCCAAGGGCGAGGTGATAGACCTGCCGGCCGGCTCCACCCCCATTGACTTCGCGTACCACATTCACTCGGAGATCGGCGACCGCTGTCGCGGCGCGAAGGTGAACGGGCGACTGGTGAGCCTGGACTACCAGTTGCGCACGGGCGACCAGGTGGAGATCATCACGGCCAAGCGCGGAGGCCCTAGCCGCGACTGGCTGAACCCGCACCTGGGCTACGTCAAGACCTCGCGGGCGCAGCAGAAAATCCGCCAGTGGTTCAAGAAGCAGGACCGCGCGGAGAACATCGCCCAGGGCCGCGCCATCGTGGAGCGCGAGTTGAAACGCCTGGGGCTGGAGGACGTGAACCTGGAGCAACTGGGCCGGGCGCTCCAGTTTGACAAGGTGGACGACTTCTTCGCCGCCGTCGGCTACGGCGACGTGAGCCTGCAACACCTGACCACCAAGGCGCTGGAGATTGAGCGGGAAGTGGCGGCGGAACTGGCCCTGCCGCCCACCGCACCCCCGCCCCCGCAGGTCTCCACGTCCGAGGTTACCGTTACCGGTGTGGGTAACTTGCTCACCACGCTGGCCAAGTGCTGCAACCCGCTCCCGGGCGATGAGATTGTGGGCTACATCACCCGCGGGCGAGGGGTTACCATCCATCGGCGCGACTGCCCCAACCTGCTGGCCCGCACCGACCGCGAGCGCCTGATTCAGGTGGACTGGGGCGTGGCCAAACGCCAGACGTACCCCGTGAAGATTGAGGTGAGCGCCTACGACCGAGGCGGCCTGCTGCGCGACATCGCCGCGGTCGTGGCCGACGAGAAGGCCAGCATGAGCGCCGTCAACGCCCGCACCGACAAGCGCGATAATACGGCCATCTTCACCGCCACGCTGGAGATAGAGGACATTGACCAGTTGAGCCGCATCCTCACGCGCATCTACCGGCTGCCCAATGTCCTGGAGGTGCGCCGGCAGACGCACTGACGCCCGCACGGGATGACCCCTCACATCCCCCTGACCCCTTCCCCTTTCAGGGGTAGGTTTTTTGTTCGCGTTCCAGCAAGGGGTGGCGAGACAGATCCTCTGCTGCTATAATGGTGGCTACCAGTCCCCCAATACAGCAGGAGGAAGATCATGTCTCGC
>Ga0078972_1003398_pt1 | contig 47948 bp, 36 predicted proteins | sample YelNatPaOPGAMG01_FD_67568 | JGI IMG/M metagenome (GOLD analysis project Ga0078972, IMG submission 67568) | Hot spring thermophilic microbial communities from Obsidian Pool, Yellowstone National Park, USA - OP-RAMG-01 (SPADES assembly) (version 2) | ecosystem: Environmental > Aquatic > Thermal... | reverse complement strand
AAGACTATACTTTTGCAGAAATTTCTTAACGCCTTGAAATTCTTGAAAGTTACCTCTAATAGCAAATTCCAGTAAAATCAAGGCCTTGGAGAAAAAGTGCCAAAGCATAGTAAAGAGAAATATTTGACATTCCCCTCCTGAGATTACTATAGTAATAAATAAGGGGTTAAATATGTAGTAATAAATAAGGTATTAAATATTTCTCTTCCATGCTGGTATCTTCATGTGGGTAAAAAAGCCATCTGGAACTCTAGGGGGAAAAGAGAGACAGATGGCTTTTTTATCTGGCCAGCGAAAAAGCTTTTTCGAGAATTACCCGATCTTTTCTACTATCGACCACATTATCTCTGGAGGGGGAGGTTATGAACGAGCTAATAAAACATCTAGAGTTTTTTGAGCCGGTGAATTGGATGCTGGTTACTCTGGGTGAGGATTGCTTTTCCAAGGAGGTCCAGGAAATTCTCTTACTTGCCCGCAGTATCTTCTCCAGCTACAGCCGCTATCCGTACAAAGAGTTGATGACCTCCATCTTAAAACACAAGATAACACCATCCCCCTCAAACAGCAGGCGGATGAGCTCCCATAACTCTCAGCAGCAGCAGGTACAGCCGCTGGCTGACAACATGGATTTTACCAAGATTTCCACGCTGTCTCAGATTGCCTCGGTTGTGCCGCGTGATTTTGTCATATACCATGATCTGATATTTTACAAAAAGTTAGTTACCTTGGAGCTAATCCGCCGTCGAACCACGGCTCCGGAAGAGGAAACTCTATCGACATACGATCTTGTGCATGGCGGTTTGGACAAAAGGGTCAACAAAGCGCAAAAGGTCTATGTCCTATTTGACAATTCCTCATCAATGGCTGGAGAGAACCTAAACAAGTTATACGCTGCCAAGGCTATTGCTCTTGAGTATTTACGGCAGGCTCAGCCAGAGAATCCTCAAATTTATTTTCGCTCATTTACAAACCGGGTCAGCCCGCTGCTTCGATCCGAGAGGGCCAGGGATATCAAAAAGATCGTCAAGCATATAGCCCACCTGCATACAGCTGATTGCCACCAGACCGAAATCGGAAAGGCTATTTTGCAGGCCATCGAGGATATCCGCCAGGACTCCAGGATGGAAAAGGCCGAGATCTTGGTCATAACTGACGGGCTTGGGCCTATTCCTAAGAATTTGCGACAGCTTCTGGGAAAGATAAAGTTGCATGTTATCCTAATATGCGGGCTAGACATCGATCAGATGCTCAAACTCTACCCTAACCGCAGTGCCTGGGAGCAGGCTGAATCAGGAGAAAAGCCACGAGAGATGCCCCCTTTTTGGCACGCTTGGGGTTTTGACACCAAGGGGTTATCTCTTCCTGATCCGGGAGAAGACCTTGAGTTGATGCGAAGGAGCAAACTGACTTCCAAGCAGGAGGGAACGCTCCGGAAGATGGAAATTTTACTGGCCCTATCCCAGATTTACCAGCTTCAGGAGGTGGTAGACACCTTTATCCCGCTCCATTCGATCCTTGGAGAAAAATTTAACCTCTTCAATCCCCACGAGCTCAAACTGATCGTTGAGTACCGAAAAATATTAGAGCAAATCCACCATCAAAACCTGTCCATTTCGGTAAAGTCCGAAATGTATCATCGGGCTAAGTTTATGATCAAATATCTAAATACCCTCTTGAGTCGCAATCCTCCTCAGGAAATGCGTGAGCAAATTAAGGAAGAAATCAATCACTTTATCCGAATCCAGCAATCACTTTTGAAGGACTCCTGGTTCGTCTCGATCATGACAAGTCTTGACCGTCAAAGAGAAAGAATCAAAGGCTTGGGGGAGAATGGGCAGCAGCAGGATAGGGGAGCATTGAGCCTATCCAAGGGCCGGCTAAGGGCCACAGAGCGGGTGAATGTTAAGGTTTTCCTGGTAATTATTATAAGGAAAATCGGCAGACTGTACCGTTGGCTCCTACAAGCTCGCCCCTGGCTAGTCAATCTATTTCGTTTCTGTAGAGCCCACCTGAAAAAAAGGGTATGGACTTGGCGAAAAAATAAGCTCCGCGATAAGCTCAAAGGTTGTATTGAATTGGATATAAGCTAATAGCTGATTTTAGACCGCTACAAACTACAAATTAAGGTCGCTCTTATTTATTAGCTACCATTTTAGAGACATAACCCTAATAAGAGCTAAGCCCCTTTGAGGGTTTATGGTTGTTCTGATATAGGGTTTATGGTGTCTGATATAAGAGCGATTAAGGTAAATTGAGAGGCCGCAAGGCTTGCCCAACCTTAAAGCCCTGCGGCCATCCCTGCTTGCGACCATAATTAATTGCTACTTAAACCTGCTGATGATAATCATTTTATAATCCGTTATAATCCGCGGCCGCGACCTGGACCCTGGCCAGCGGGCCCATTTCCGAGGCCGCATCCCGGCCCTCCTTGGGCTGGAAAATCATCTTCTTCCCAGCCCCAGTGTCCTCCTCCTTGCCAATAAGGCAAGCTCTCAAGCTTTTTCAGCTGCTCGGGAGTAAGTATCTTTCTCATTTCCACTCTCTGCCGCATTCTTTCCTTTTCAATACTTGCCCTGAGTTTGGCGATCTCATCGGTCAAGGCATCAACTTTTTTCCAATCTACGGTCTCTGCCTCTAAAAGAGCTTTTTGCTCAAGTCTCTTTTTACCGATCTGATCCCGCAGATCGATGGTTTTTTTCTGGAATGCAAACCGAAGATCATGCATCTGTTGCTGCTGTTTAGTGGATAGATCAAGATAGCGCCCGAGACGACCGCCCCATCCATCACCTCCTGGCCATCCATCACCTCCTGGGCCTAGTCCGTGCTGGCCGGACATCGAGGCTGCTTTACACTTGCTTCGCCCTCCTCCCCAAAAAGCATAAGCTGAGGTTGTGGCCGCCAGAGAAACCAAAATGACTATCAGAGTAAAAATAACCAAAAGATAGCTAATAAAAGGTTTCTTGTTCATTTTTCTCCCTTTCGCTTTCAATTTAATGATGTCTTAAATGATCTGTTTCTCTCTTGATCATGTTACTTAACTCATAACTTTTTCTAATAACTTTATTCTCATGACTCTATTCTCAGAACTTGAGTTATATTCAGAAAATCGCGATAGACCTATCACCACCTCCTCATCTTTTTCCCAAATCCCGGGCCAAAAGCCCCTGTCCCAAATCCCGGGCCAAAAGCCCCTGTCCCAAATGAACCGCCCTCCAATCGCTGACGAAGGGCTCTCAGTAACCTCTGCTGCTTCTCTTCCGGAAGAGTGGATTTGAGGTTAATAATCCGATTGATAACTATCTTTTGCATTTTAGCCTGAAGGGCAGCGATCTTTTCGATCTGCTGATCAACCTGAGCCTGGTTGATCTTGGGCTTATCCAAAAGATCAAAAAGAGCCTGCCGCTGCTCTCGAACCTGCTTTCTCAGAGCAATAAGCTCTTCTCTATCCTGGGCAAAAAGCGATTGAAAGCGGGCGATATCTTCTGCTTCAAGTTGAAGATTTTCCCGCATAAACCTTCCAAGCGGCTTTTGATCACAGGAGAGTCCCCAATTTTCAGCCCGGCTAAATCGCCCAAAATGGTAGACAACGGTTGCGGCTACAGCCACGTTTATGGCTACGGAAAAAATTAGTGCAAGATAAAGAGCATACTTTTTCATCACCTTTCTCCCTCAGTGATCATCTCAAGGCCCATTTCGGCAAAAGAAGGAGAATAGATCTCCTCAGGCGATAGAACCGCCAACAGGTCAATCTGCTCCTGCTCCCTGACCAGGCAGAGCGTAAGTTTTGCTCCCATGAGGGTTCCCAGAACAATCCCCAAGGTTACCAGGCAAGTGGCGGCTGCAACCTGCAAGCTAAGGCAATACGGACGCCAAGATCGAGATAAGGAGCTTGATAGAGCACAGTCTGCGGCCTCTTTTGTCTCCTGATGTCGCCGTATCTGAGCCATGATCTTTTGCTCAAGTAGCGCAGGAGCCATAACTGGAACCTGACGCTCATAGTGCCGCGCGAGGCAATAATCCACCTGCCGCCACTGCTTGAGCTTATCCTTGCACCTTTGGCACTGGTCAATATGTCGAAAAATGGCCTCTTGCTCTTGCGGCGACAGCTCGCCGTCGATCAAGGCTGAAATTTTTCTCTCTTTTACATGTTTTCTTACCCACCACATCTTGTGCTACCCTCACTATCTTTTAATACCAGGCATGAAGTAAAAACTTACGCCCGATCGCCTGCTGATCGGTGATTTTTTTCGGGTTATTCATTTTCCTTCAGCCGATCTCACGCTGAATTTTCCGTTTGGCTCGAAAAATCAATGATTCTACAGCCGAGATATTGATATTCATGATCTCGGCGATTTCTTTATAGCTCAGCCCCTCCAACTTGCTCAGGGTAAGGGCTATCCTCTGTCTGGGGCTGAGATTATCGATCGCTTGCCGAACTCTTTGTGATATTTGCTGCCGAGAGAATTCCTCTTCTGGATTTGTCGCCGGATCCATAATTTCTTCTTCCTGGGGGACATCCTTCTCCTGCTCAGGTGAGGACGATCTGCTCCAAAAGAAGAGTATCCGCCGCCTTCTGGCTGAGCTCAAGATATTCATGGCCAGATGGCTGGCAATGGAAAAGATCCAGACCCGTAAAGGGTATTGGGGGTTGTACTGGCTGGCGTTCCTATATACCCGCAAGAAAGTCTCCTGAACAAGATCCTGAGCTTCTCCCTCATCCTTGAGGATACGGTAGACAAACCGATAAAGCGCTGAAGCATACCTTCCAACCAGTTTTTCAAAATCCTGGCTATTGCCCTGCCGAATGCCGACCATCAGCTCTTCATCAGCAACCTCTTTCAACCCTTGGGATTGCCGGTCAGTAATGTTATTATTATGCATTATGCCCCTGCTCTGAACGCACATTATTTGTCTATATAATCAGGTTCATTGGAATAGGCTACTACTTACTACTATATATACCGGCAAGTCAACCAAATCTTGCGCGCTATGATTTAAGGTTTAAAGATTTAGTGGTTTTATCGCTTAAGTGGTTCTTTTGCTAAGATGAAAAATCCAAAAATATTTACCGCAAGGTGCGGAATGTCGGATTTAAGGCTGCTCGGCTATCTGATAGCTTACTCTGATTTCAGCGCCTGGGGCTTCTTTGGAAATAACCACCGGAATATCTAGCCGCACCTGGGCTAGGAAACACTGATAATAAGCCTCTGCCTGGCTTCCGCAACAGTAAACCAGCATATCAACCAAAAGATGCGACTTGCCCTCACTGGCCTGAAAAGGAATGATGATGGGAAGGCTACTGCTCTCAAATTGAATATAGGTAGGAGAGATTGGAAACTTAAGCCGATCATTATCCGCCTGCCAAGAGATAGTATGAGGGGCGTGAGGAGTCAACTGATACCCTTTGGGGATAACCAGATCGATCGAGATTTTTCCTTCGCCGGGCTGAATTTTTTGGGGATCGTAGCGGATGACCTCTCCGGCAAATTTCTCCTTCAAGGCCGCGGCGGCCTGCTGGTAAGCATCAAGTCCAGTAAAGGAGATGGTTTTTACCGTATTGGTTTCAAGATCAGCTTTTCGGATAACATGATTATTTGTATCAGCAATATACAATTGGCCCTTGGCGATACTCAAGCCTTCGGGTTCATTAAATAGAGTCTCCTGTCCGGCTCCATCTCGAAGCCCCTCTACTCCTGCACCAAAGAGGGTCTCACAGGTCCTCTTTTTAATATTGATCCGTTTGATTTTATTATTATAAGTATCAGCTACATAGAGATATCCCTGCTCAAAAACTACTCCCATAGGATGCTGAAGCAGTACTGAATTTCCTTCACCATCCTGGTCTCCGAATACAAACAGATCCCTGCCGACGATAGTTGAAACAGTGTCCTGAGGTGGAAGGTCTGCTGATCGTATGGAGCTGCTTTCACTATCAGCAAAGTAGAGCTTTTCCCCATCAGTGGTTATGCCGCTTGGCTGAGCTAGGGCAGCTCCTTTGAGCTTACCATCAATGAGGCCCTCCCGGCCGCTGCCCGCGTAGGGTTCGATGAAACCGTCCTTGAGCCTAAGCTGCCAGATCTGGTGAAATCCAGCCATGGCAATATACAGGTAGCCCTGGTGGAACACCAGGTCCCACGGCGAGTTCAACGGAATGGTGAGCCCGTAGCCGGAATTAATCCGCCGAGCCTGACGACCATTTCCAGCCAGGGTTATTACCTGGCGGTTTTTCAGATCAACCTGCCGAATAGCGTGATTTTCCGTATCCGCCACATAGAGAAAATCCCCGTGAGCGGCCATACCTTGTGGGTGGTTGAATTGGGCGATCATGAAATTTCCATCCCGAAACCCCGCCTCTCCCTGGCCGATAATCATCTGCACAGCTAACTCATCCAGAGTGGCCATGATAATCCGATGATGATTGGTATCAGCGATAAAAAGATGGTTTGAACTCTCAACAGCCAACACCTTACCTGGGAAAGAGAGGAACGAGTCAATTACAGGTAATGTTTCCGGCTCAAATTGTATTGGAGAACGATTAATTTTCCCCTCTCGGTCATATTCCTGGATGATACTGTCGATAATGGTGCTGAATGACTCATAGATTCCCTCACCAGCGCTAATACCTATCAGGTTGCCATCCGGGTCAATAAGGGCAAAGCTTGGCCAGGCACGAATATCGTACAAATGCCAGATGAGCAGATCCTTGTCATTTACCACTGGATACCGAATTCCATGTCGCATGATAGCTCGCCTAATATTTTCTTCCTTTTGTTCAGCATTAAATTTGGCCGAATGGACCCCGATGACCACTATCTCATTTGGATATTTTTCCTCAAGCCGCCCTAGATCAGAAATACCATGAAGACAGTTAATGCAACAATAGGACCAAAAATCCAAAAGTACTACTTTCCCCCTCAGCTCCTTCAATGAGATGGGGCGGCGGGTATTATACCAGACAAGTCCCGATGGGAAATCCGGAGCTTTAATTTTCGCTCTGTCAGCTCTGCCCATACCACACGCTGCCCCCCTTTTCCTGAGAAAGCATTTCCTAATAGATACTTTTATTCTTAAGATACTTTTATAATCGGAAACTCTCCCTACAATATGGCAGCTGGCGGTTTTATTATTGTGAAAAATTGTAAAATAGGGTATGTTATTTTAGAGTTATTGGCCCTTTTGGAAAAATGAGGTAAGGTAAAATGACTATCGATAAAATACCTGAAGAATGGGTGAAACTGGTTAAGGATATTGAAGAGTATCATCGTCGATTTATTATCTTCACCCTAGGAGAAAATGATACCGGAAAATCCACCCTGTGTCGCTACCTGGTTTCTCAAATATGTCATCTAGGGCGTCGAGTGGCTTGGATCGACTCAGATCTTGGACAATCTATTCTCGGCCCTCCTGCCACCGTAGGGATGCGCATTGTCTCGCCCACAGAAGGGGAGGAAAGCCCTCTCTTTCTCCGCTTTGTTGGTTCAACTTCACCGGTTGGACACCTTTTACAAACCCTAGTGGCAGTGCGGACAATGATGGATAAGGCTATCCGGCAGAGAGTGGACGGGATCGTCCTGGACACTTGTGGCTTTGTTACAGGCAGGATCGGCCTTGAATTTAAATTCCAAAAAATCGACCTGGTGAATCCTACCCATCTTATCGCTCTACAGAAGGGTAGAGAATTAGAGGTACTGCTTAGGAATTTCTCTTACCGACGATCACTATCCCTTCGACGATTTCCGATATCAGAGGCTGTTCAGCCAAAATCCACGGATCAGCGATGGGAATATCGTCAGGAGCAGTTCCGCAAATATTTTCATGAAGCCAAGGTGGTGAATTTTGCTTTCGCCGGATTAGGACTCCATGGACACCTGCCAGATTTTCAATCCGTACAGCACTGGCAAGGGCTCCTCATCGGGTTCTGCGATGAAATGAACGATACCCTAGCTCTGGGGATCATTCAGGAGGTAGATCTAAAGCGAAAGCAGTTTTCCTGCCTCACTCCGCTTCAGCCAAAGCAGCGCGTCAGATCGATTCAATTTGGATCGCTGCACCTTGATTCAAGCGGTCAGGAGCTGATTCTCAAAAAATAAGTCAAGTTTGGAAGGCCTGAAAAATAGCCAAAAGGGCCGGGGAGATAACGTCTATCTCTTACCCTCCCCGGCCCTTTCAGAAGGGAGATGGGCTCAAGCAAATTGTTTTGCTAAAAGCTTGCCTCCCCTCGGATTATCCGGTCTTTTCAGGTTAGGAGCTCAATGAAACCGCCTCCAGGATCTCGGCTAGATCTGTTTCAGGCACCTCAGCTCGACCTTCCCTCTTCTCTTTGAGAGCCTCTCTGGCAATATCGGCGGTAGCAATAATTCCCTGAAGCGTTCCCTCTTGATCAACTACCGGCACCCGCCGAACCTTGTGCTCCTTCATGATTTGCTCAACTTTTTTGAGATCATCATCTGGATAGCAGAAAAAAACCTGCCTGCTCATGCAGGATTCAACATTAAGTTGAGAACAGGCCTTCTCTTCGGCTCCAAGACTCAAAGCAACGTCGCGGTCAGTGATGATGCCGACAAGATGTCTTCCATCTGCCCCATCGGTTACCGGCACCACGCCGACGTTATGTTCTCTCATAATATTGATTGCACTGCACAGTCGATCTTTGGGATGGCAAGAGCTCGGATTAGCAGTCATAATATCTCGTGCTTTCATTGCCTTATCCTCCTTATACTAAAAACCGCCAGTGATCTATTGATCCTGATAATCTTAAAGGATCTATCTATCCTGACATAATCTTCACATTTAGATATCCGCACAGGGACACCCTGCCATAAAAGATTATCGGCTGAAATGATTCGACAAAGTGACTCAAAAGCAAAAAAGCAGATGGAAAACACATTCATAATGCTTGAGAGGTCCATTTTTTTTCGTGAGACAATCTATTTCTTTTGGCTTGTCTTTCTCTATTATTTTTGCGAAAATTATCTTCTTATAAAAGGCACACTCACTACTAGATACATTTTATCTTCCGGTTTTGTATATGCACTTCTAAAGTGCAGACATTTCATGTCATTCCCACGTAGGCGGGAATCCATATAGAATTCATATCCATGGATTAGCACTTTGGCGGGAATGACGATAAAATGTGTCCGGTAGTGATAAGGCACAAAGGGAGGAAGTGAAAAATGTCCCAAAATAGCCATCACAGTAGTAATCTGCATCAGACCAATGGGCAAGAGGGATTTTCCTGTGAATGGAAAGCCGGGCAAAAAAATCATCAGGCTTTGTCAGACAATAACTTGCCAGGCAATAAGGTGAGCGTGCTTTATCTTTTTGATAACTACAACTGGAGCGGGGTCAAACCTGAGGCCTACAAACAGGAGCCGGGCAATTTTGCCAATATCGTTCGCAATATTATCGTCGGGGCCAGGGGAGAGTCTTGTCATTTCGAGGTGCGATACTTTGAAATAGCCGAGGGTGGATTCTCAAGCCTTGAAAAACATCATCACGAGCATGTCATAATCTGCGTCCGGGGCCAGGGACGGCTTCGCCTGGGGAGGGAAATTCACCATATGAACTTTCTAGACATTGCCTATATTTCGCCCGATACTCCTCACCAGCTCTTAAACTGTGGAAAGGAGCCCTTTGGCTTCTTTTGTATCGTTGATCGAGAAAGGGACCTGCCGCAAGAGTTAGCTCCCGAGGATCTCATCTGACCTAAAGAGAAAAAAATTGATCTAAAGAGAAAAAATCCCCTTGGCCTTCTTGCAGTAGCCTTCCTTTTCAGCCACCAAATCCCAATGTATAGTGTTGAGATCTTCAAGAAAAAGCACTTCTTCTGCCAGAGGCCCATGATTTAAGTCAATGGTTTTGATATATCCCTTGCAGAGATTACAGACATCAACCCGGCCATATCCATTATCAGATTCTAGAGAAAAATATTGAAGAGCCTCTGGCTGCTCTGTCTGACAAAAAGGGCATCTCAAGCGGGGAAAAGGCCAGCAATGGTTACACAGAGAACAGATGAGGAACCTTTCTTTTCCACGAAAAGAGAGCTGATTTTGCCCACCCTCGGCTTCTTTCGGCTTTAAATAGGCCAGGACAGGGAGAGCTCCACAGATTGGACAGTGAGACTTCGGCCAAAGGGGAAGATCGCTCGTTGCAGCAATCTCCTCGGCGAAGCGCTCGGCAAAGGGTTTTACAATACTCTTGATAAGGAAAAAGAGAAGAGCAATATCGAGCTCCTTAGCCTGCCCGAAATCATAGATAGGGACAAAATTGTGCAGCAAGTAATTTTGAGCCAGGCTGACAAGAACTTGCGGATCTTGCAAAAGATCCTGTTGAATGCTTTCCATTTGAGCGCTGACGAGCGGTCCTCTTTCTTTCAAGAGCGCAATCAGCTCTTCTATCAAGGGTTCATAAGCAGCCAGAGTATCAGGTATGAAGCTCAACTCAAGCAAAGGATATCCCTTTTCAAATTTTTCTCTGCTCTTCTCTCTGGCCAGGGGAATAAACGACAGATGAATATTCTTTTTGGCCTGAAGTTGCCTTTTCAAGATCTCTTGATAAAAAATAATTATTTCATTCATCTCCGGACGATTTTTCTGGATGCGATGTAACACTTCCTCAGCCTGCTCGAATGTGTAATGCATAATCTTCGCCTTCCCCTTTCAGTCATTTGAGTAATTAGTGGGCCTTTCAACTCTTCTGGTTTCACCTTTTCAATAATTCAAGGGCTAAAGATAATGCAAAACTTGTTCCTCAAGCGCCCGGCTTTAATGCCTAACGCTTTGATTACAAGATATTTTCTCACTCTTTGGAAATTTTCCCTCAAATATCCCTCAACTAATGGTGAGAGCTAACATGCTCGAACCAAAGAAAAGCTGTAAACTATTCTGCATACCTTGAGCGGGATCTGCATATCTTGAACGGGAAAAGATAAAGGAGTTGGTATTTTTGCAAAATGTATTATACTACATAATTAATAAAAAATAAAATTAAAATACATCATTTGGAATCAATAAAGAGAAGCAATAAAGGAGCCTCATGCTCCATCGGCCTTAACTTTGATCTCCCCGATCAAAAAATTCTCTTAACTTTTCAACCCGTTCCACTCTGTTTTGCACTCTCTTCTGGTAGACTCCCTTAATCTGCTGAGCAATCTCAGAATTCATCACCATATCGATCAACTCTGGAATGGTCGTCGGGAAGGATATATCTACATCAGGCAGAATTTCACCTTTTCCCACTGCTTGTAAAGCAAATCTTACCAGAGGCCTTTCATTCAGCGGGGTAGCAGATCTAGCATCACCAGCAGCAAGGGCGCGATTGGCCAAAGATGGGCAGATGATAAATGCACAAATGAGGAAAAGGAGAATCATAATTCTGAGGTTCATACCATACCTCACCTCCCTTCTATCTTAGGGTTGTCATAAGGAAAGCAAAAATACCAACTCCCAGGTGAGGAGTATTTCGGCTATTAAGAGAAAAAGACATTACTTTACTTTCTCAGGAGGGACATTTTCGAGAAAAGGAGAATTGGTACGCATAGATTCTTGAGCCTTCACTCAAGAATGACCGTGTAGGAGAATGCTTAAAGAGCCTATCCCACCTCCCTACACGGCAAACGAGCTCCGCGCGCGCTGCTTAGGGGAGGTTTGGAGATAGGCTCTTAGATTTAGATAAAGATTTCTTTTCCCTTCTTTTCTCTGCACTGGCGCTCTTTATAGGCTTAAGGCCCCTTGTGTGGAGGGATCGCCCCTTAATAAGCGTACAATTTCCCATAAGGCCGATGAGTATAAGGAATCAGTTTGAAAAAGCGCTCCTTGATTATTTCCTCTGCATTTAGGGAAAAATCTTGGGCATATTCTCTAACATATAGCTCAAGATTCTTCTTATCCTTAAAGTCAAGCTCGAAGATCTTGACTTCCTTGCCCAGTTGGAAATCTTTCACCTCACCCCGGATATACATAACTCCCCCATGCATACCAGTGCCACAATAGTCTCCCACAATCGGCCAGCTCCCATTATTATTCATCCCCAGAACAATGATTAATCCCCCGGCCATATACTCCCCAAGATAATCCTGAGCGCAGCCGCCGACAATAATCACCGGATAGAGATCCTGATAGGCTTTCATGTGAATGCCTACTCGGTAGCCGACATTTCCCCGGATAAAAATTTTTCCACCGCGCATGGAATGGCCGACAATATCTCCAGCATCCCCATGGACGATGATCTTTCCGGCATTCATAGTATTGCCAATCCCATCCTGAGCATTGCCGAAAATCTCAATGGTCGGCCCATCCATAAAAGCAGCCAGATCGTTGCCGGCTGTGCCGTGGATCGTGATCTTGACATCCTTTCCCGACAAGCCGTCAGCGATATAGCGCTGCCCGTTGACCTGCTCAAGGATAATTTCTTTTTGCCCATTGCGAACCGCCTGGTGTATGCTCTCATTAAGCTCACGGTAATATATTCCCTGAGCATTGATATTCACAACCTTCGCCGCGTTCATAGCCTAAGATCTCCCCATCTTAATGCTCTGCTGATTCATATCTCAATCCCCTGACCAATAACCATATGTTTCCGATACTCTCTCGGCAGCGAAAGAAGACCGAAATCATCTTTGAGAAGATATTCCCGGAAATAGGCAACATCGACCCTATCTTTAATCAAACCAGTGTAAATTCCAGCTCGGTCAATCTTGTTTATCAAAATAACCCCCACGATCCGGTTATCTTCAAGGACAATTTTTTTATAAATCGATTCCCTTTCCCGATAATCCTGAATAATTTCCAGGCTATTTCTTCTGTCCACATCAGCTAGCATTGCCGGATCGGTCAGCCCTACCGAAATGGTTGGAATTCCAGCCAGTTCCACGGAATTCATGGGGATGCTCCCCTCATAAACTTTTCTCCCCCCAGCCATATTGTATCCGGCTATCCTCCCCTGCTTAGCTGCGGTAGGCAGAATGGCCACAGGTCGTGGCATCTTAGCTATCAGATCGTATGCCTCAACTGCATCACCAGCAGCATAGATATCTTCAGCACTAGTCTTTAGATACTCATCAACCAAAATTCCCCGACCAAGGCTGATACCAGCCTCTCTGGCCAAATCCACTCTAGGCCGCACACCAACAGCTACAATTACCATCTGACATTCGATCTGGCTTTCATCCTTCAAAACCACACTTCCCACTCGGCCCTCCTCTTCTCCCTGGCGAATCTCCTTCACCGTACTATTAGTCAGGCAGGCACAGCCAATCCCTTTTAAGGCCCGCTCAATGATCCTTGAGGCCGTTCGATCAAAGGTAGCACTAAGTATTCGATCAGCCAGCTCTATGATCGTAACCTGAATGTTCAAAGCCACAAGGGCCTCGGTAACTTTAAGTCCGATGAGCCCTCCTCCGATGACTACGGCTTTTTTAACCTGATGAGTAGCAATAAATTTTTTAACCCTCTGAGCATCATCCAGGGTGGTGAAGGTAAAAACACCGGCCAAATTCTGGCCCGGCATCTGAGGCATGATCGCAGATCCGCCGGTAGCCAGGAGGAGTTTTTCAAATTGGATGTAGGTTTTATCCTCCAAAACAACCTGCTTCTCTCTACAGTTCAGGCTGACGACCTTATCCCCTAAAAATGCCTGGACCTTGTTGAGATCATAAAAATGGTCTGGCCGATACGAGAGGGCCTCCTCCTCGACCTTGTTGCCTAGATAATACGAAATCAGGGGTCTAGAATAGGTATGATAAGGCTCATCCGAGACTAGACAAAGGCTCCCATGCCGATCTATTTCCCGAATAGCCTCTACGGCATTGACCGCCGCTATGGAATTGCCGATAATTAAATATTTTGTCTTTACCATTTTGTTTATCCTAAACCTGCTTTCTTATCATGATTCTAAAAAAATCGTTTTTATCTTTCCTCAAAGGTGATAGCCTCGTTAGGGCAATGCTGAACACAAACAGGTATCTTCTCACCTGCACACAGATCGCATTTGGAAGCAGCCTTCTTCCCTTCCCTCCTCCTGGCAATGACTCCAAGCGGACAAACCATGATACACATCCAGCAGCCTACACACTTGTCCTCATGACAAATGACCGCCCCTGTTTCGGCATCCCGATGCAAGCTTCCAGTCATACAGGCCTCAAGACAAGGGGCATCTTCACAATGCCGACACTGAAGAGCAAAGGACAAATATCCCTGCTCCTCCACCAAAACCCTCGACAGAGGCTTGGGAAACTCTCCCTTATAAGCCTTGATGATCTGCTTTGACTTCGAATGTTGTACCAGGCAATGGATTTCACACAGCCGGCAGCCCATACAATATTCCTCATGAATAACTATCCTTTTCATTTTAATTCACTCTCCTTAAACGATTACCAAACTTCAATTACCAGGCCTCTCCTGCCGGTTTTATCCCCAAGATCTTCAACTCCGTATCCGAAAGCCCCACCCCTCGCAGGGCCTCACGGTTTCCCCGCAAAGATTCAATCGCATTGATGCCCATCCCGCCCATCATCTCTTTGATCTCCAAAGACCAGGCGCGCAGCAGGTTGACCAGCCTTCGGGCTCCAATCGCGGGATTCAGTCTCTTGGTGAGAAAGGGATCCTGAGTAGCGATTCCCCAATTGCATTTGCCCGTATAACACCTCTGGCACAGATGGCAACCCAGAGCAACCAGGGCGGCAGTGCCAATATAGACCGCATCTGCACCCAAGGCAATTGCCTTGATGATATCACCGCTAGTGCGAAATCCCCCAGCAGCGATGACCGAGGCATGGTTTCTGATCCCCTCCTGACGCAATCTGCTATCAACGGCGGCTATGGCCAGCTCGATCGGTATGCCTACATTGTTTCTGATGACGGTCGGAGCCGCGCCGGTTCCTCCCCGCAGACCATCAATGGTAACAAAATCAGCCCCTGCCCGGACAACACCAGTGGCAATAGGAGCTACATTATGGACAGCAGATATTTTCACTCCCACCGGTTTCTCATAGCGGGTAGCCTCTTTTAGAGCATAGATAAGCTGCCGAAGATCCTCAATCGAGTAAATATCATGGTGAGGGGCAGGAGAAAGAGCGTCCGTTCCAACCGGAATCATCCTCGTCCGGCTGACCTCCTCATCGACCTTCTCCCCTGGCAGGTGTCCGCCGATACCAGGCTTTGCTCCCTGGCCAATCTTGATCTCTATGGCTGCTCCTGCCTTCAGATATTCCATATGAACGCCAAACCTGCCCGAAGCCACCTGAACAATGGTATTGGCCCCATAGGGATAGAGATCGCGATGGAGTCCCCCTTCGCCAGTGTTATAAAAGGTGCCAAATTCCGACGCTGCCCAGGCCAAAGATTTACAGGCATTCAGGCTGATAGAGCCATAGGACATGGCCGAGAAGAGAATCGGTGTCTGAAGCACAAGCTGCTTTTCGAGCTTGTTCTTGAGACGAGCTCCTTTGCCTTGATCCGATCCGCCGGCAAGCTCCAGTCGATCAGGTTTTCGTCCAATATAGGTTCTTAGCTCCATCGGCTCCCTCAAGGGGTCGATTGAAGGATTAGTAACCTGTGAGGCATTAAGTAGGATGTGATCCCAATAAATCGGAAAGGGTTGATCACAGCCCATACCGGTCAATAGTACTCCGCCGGTCTCAGCCTGCTTGGCTACCCAAGTCAGCATCTGTTGGTTCCAGTTTGCATTCTGGCGAATCTGTGAAGGATTCTGTCTAACAGTCAAGGCCCCGGTAGGGCAAAAGCTTTCACAAAAGTGGCAACCTACGCATCGTCCAGACAGGGTATCGACCTGATCCCTTTCCCGGTCATAGACATGAGCATCGTTAGAACACATTCGGCAACATACCTGGCAACTAATGCACTTATCCTTATCCCGCTCAACGATAAAATCTGGTGCTATTGGTACCTTGGCCATCCTACAGACCCTCCTCCTCTCGACCAGCCTCAAATACCTCAGCAGTCGCCTCCTGGCTAAGAGGATCTTTGGCTAGATTATTCCTTCTCATTCTCCCCAGGATCGGCTCTCCTGCCCTCGGCATCCAGACCCGATCGGGTTGGGGACAAATCTGCCGAATAGCCGACTCTTCAGAGGCAATATAGATGAAATCCCCCCACCGAGCAGCCACCAGAGGCCGAAGTTTAAGTCGATCGTTCAATCCAAGCATCGTTTGGCTATTGGCCACAATCACCCCAAATGGGCCATTGAGCAGGGCCGAGCCATAAACGATCCGCAAACTTTGATAAAACTCTTTTTCCTCTTCCGGCATCCGCTCAATATCCGACCAAAGGGGAGCGGCCAAAATCTTGGCTACGATCTCAAAGGGTAGCTCATGCTTTCGGATCAGCAGATCAAAAAGATAGGTTATTACCTCCGTATCAGTGAAAAAGGAACATGAGTAATTGAAATTTTGCAGATAGCGCCGATTGATGCCATAAGAGGAGATCTCTCCATTGTGCACTACAGACCAATCCAGGAGGCCAAAAGGATGAGCGCCACCCCACCAGGCCACGCTATTGGTAGGAAACCGACCGTGAGCTGTCCAAATATATCCCCGATATTCCTCCAGGCGGTAGAATTCTCCAATATCCTCGGGAAAGCCGACCCCTTTGAAAATACCCATATTTTTACCGCTTGAAGCTACCAGGGCATCTTTTATCTTGCCACTGATATACATGGCTGTCTGAACGACCAGGTCCTGTTCTGATAGCCGAGGAGTTTTGGCCAGAACATCCTCACGAGGCTTGAGAAAATACCGCCACAGGAGGGGGCTTTGGCTGATCACCTTGATTTTTCGAGTCGGTATAGGCTCATCATGCATGATCGTGTAATATGCTCTGAGGTATTCGTCGGTCTGTCTTTTAGCCTCGTCAGTTTCATACATCAGATGAAAAGCATAATAGTCTGCCAAATCAGGGTAGATGCCATAGGCGGCGAACCCTCCACCCAGACCATTGGAGCGCTCACGCATGAGAGCAATAGAGCACATGATGGCCTCTCCACTGAATCTCTCTCCTGCCTCATTCATGATGCCGGAGACTCCGCAGCCTGAAGGCACCCGGTAATCTTTGTCTGCTATATACATTTGTTCTGACATAAGTCCTTCCATCATTTTAGTTTAATTCCTATCATTTTACTTTAATCCCTAGCTTTTTGATCTTAGAGCGAAGAGTATTTCTATTAATTCCCAAAATCCTAGCGGCCTTGAGCTGATTACCTTCTGCTCTCGTCAATACATGTTCAATCAGAGGCTTTTCTGCCGCTTCGATCACAAATCGATATAAGTTCTTGGACTCCTTTGTGTAGAAAAAGGCTTCCTCCAGCTCGGCAATCACCTGATCAAGAAATTTCATTCGATTTCGATTAGATTTCTGCCTTTTCACGGTTTTTGTGTATTCCTCATTATAGCGTTTATGCATAAAAACCACAAATAATTTATCCCAAAATGCCTAAGATTTAGGCAATAAAAGTAAAAAAAATAGTATCTTTTTACTTTAAACTAGAACCTTTTCTTAGGATCAGACTCATTTTATCTCCGGTTTTGTATATGCCTTCTAAGGTGTTAGGCATTTCATGTCATTCCCACGTAGGCGGAAGTTCAGAGGGTTTCTACCACCATATACATGGATTACCACTTTCGCGGGAGTGACGATAAAAGTGTCCTGGGTAGTGAAAACCTTTTAAAACTCCTCCTAGGCCGCAAGGGGTAAACCTTGCGACCCAGTGTGAGCTTTTTATTTTCGCTCTTATCGCGTATATCAGACACCATAAACCCTATATCAAAACAACCATAAACCCTCGAAAGGGCTTAGCTCTTATTAGGGTTATGTCTCTAAAATGGTAGCTAATAAATAAGAGCGTTTATTTTTATGAGGAGAATCCCTTCCTTTGCCTTACAAGATAGGCAAAAGGTTTTCTATTTCGTACTTGGTCAACTGGATACGGTAGTTATCCCATTCCTTTCGCTTCAGGGCTATAAAGCGACTAAACACATGATCGCCAAGGGCTTTTCGCACAAGTTCGCTATTTTCAGTCAGGGCGATAGCCTCACCCAGGCTATCCGGCAGGGACTCGATACCGGCCGCCTTCCTCTCCTCTGCCGTCAGATGATACAGGTTTTTCTCCATCGGCTCTGGCATAGGATATTTCTTTTCAATCCCCTCAAGACCCGCATGGAGAATTACGGCAAAGGTAAGATAGGGATTGCAGGCCGGATCAGGACAGCGAAGCTCTGCTCGGGTGGCGATCTCCTTGCCCGGATGATACATCGGGACCCGAATGAGAGCCGAGCGGTTTCTCCTCGACCAGGCAACGTAAACCGGAGCTTCATAGCCAGGTACAAGCCTCTTGTATGAGTTGACCCACTGAGCAAAGATCGAGGCCATCTCCCGAGCATGCTTCAGTTGTCCGGCAATGAACCCTTTAGCTTCCGGGCTGAGATGATACTTGTCATTGGCATCAAAAAAGGCGTTTTTGTTACCACGAAATAATGACTGATGGGTATGCATTCCGCTACCATTCTCACCAAAGAGCGGCTTGGGCATGAAAGTGGCATAGCAGTTGTACTGCTGAGCAATTTCCTTGACGGTTACTCGGTAAGTGATAACGTTATCAGCCATCTTCAGGGCATCGGCAAAGCGCATGTCAATTTCATGCTGCGAGGGGCCAACCTCATGGTGGCTATATTCTATCTGGATACCCATCTGCTCAAGAGCCAAAATGGTATCGCGGCGCATATCGCTAGCTACATCCAGGGTAGTCAGATCAAAGTATCCACCCTTGTCCAGAATTTCGGCCGCCTGATCATTCTTGAAATAGAAGTATTCAAGCTCAGGACCAGTATAAAAATGATCAAATCCCATGTCCTTGGCTCTCTGGAGGGCTCTCTTCAGAACATAGCGGGGATCTCCCTCATAGGGCTTTTTGTCTGGAGTGAGAATATCACAGATCATTCTCGCGACGGCCTTTTCCTTTGGACGCCAGGGGAGAATCTGAAAGGTATCTGGATCAGGCATGGCAATCATGTCGCTTTCTTCGATGGATTGAAACCCAGTAATGGATGAGCCATCAAATCCCATGCCGTTTTCCAGCGCTCCTTCAAGTTCATTATCTGTAATGGCAAAGCTCTTTACCATTCCTAGAATATCAGTAAACCACAGCCGGATGAATTTGACATCTCTTTCTTTAACTAGGGATAGTATCTCTTCTTTACTTTTGGTCGACATTATATTCTCCTTTCAATAAAGTACATTTTGTGTTTATCCCATTTCTCCTAGGAGTTACTGATTGCTGACTAAACTTTTGCAGAAATTTCTTAACGCCTTGAAATCGTTGAAAATTACCTCTAATAGCCAATCCACTAAAATTCAAGGCCTTCAGAGAAAAAGTGCCAAAGCATAGTTACTGACTAAAATATGGGCAAACTCAATGCCATTCTAAAATTATCAGGTTTATTGCTTAAAATGCCTTTATCTACTTATAGTTATGGGCATTTAAATCACTTCCCCTATAAGTCAGGGCGATGACAAAATCCGGGCACTTCCTTGATTAACTCCGTGATGAGCTTTTCAGCACTAACGGCTATTCCCATTATGGTTAGCGGCCTTGCCTCAATTTTAGCAAGATGCCAATTTTTGACAGTCATTTGATAATCATCAAAAAAGAAGCTTCTTTTTTTATTATTTGGGGAATTATGGAATATGAGTCAGAGGGCCTCTGGGGTCTGGCATTTTTTTCCCAAAAGTGACGACAAGCAGGGCAGTGATAGCGTCGCCTTACGATGTCGCGGGCGACGGTGCAGGGGTGAAACATGGCTCTCATGAATTTTAAGCTGAGGAGAGAGCAGGGGAGACAGCAGAGTTAAGGTCTTGATTTTTATATAAAAATTTTTTGTACCATAGCTTGGCACAATATATGCATTGGCTATAAGTTGTCAAGGAAATATAAATATTTCCTAATAAATTAATTTTTAGACTATTTCGGCAAGGAGTAAATTTTTTAACCGCTCTTACACTCAAAAGGAGGTATACTTATGGCTTACCGAGATCCTTTCCGTGAAATGGAGTCTTTGCGCCGCGAGTTTGACCGAATTTTCAACGCCATTGAACAGTGGACCTTTCCCTTCTCGCGGGTATCGTTCCTTCCAGGACGATCAGCCCGCCAATATCCAATGATTAATCTCAACGAGGATAAGGACAACTACTATGTCGAGGCACTGGCCCCAGGAGTTAACCCCAAAACCATTGACCTGTCCCTGGCTAATAACTGCCTAACGATTTCTGGAGAAAAGCTCGCAGCCGGAGCCGGCATTGAGATTAAGCCTGAGGCTTATCACCGCAGTGAGCGGGCTTGTGGCAAATTTACCCGCACTATAGAGCTCCCATCTGAGGTGGATGCGGATAAAGTCAAAGCTGATTACCGAAACGGTTTGCTCTTGGTGACACTGCCCAAGTCTGAAAAGGCCAAACCAAAACAGATTACTGTTAATGTAGGATAATTATGAGGGGAGGAAAGAAAAATGGCTGAAAGAACTATTCCCGTAACTACTACTGTAAAAACAACTGAGGCATCCACCCGTGAGGAAACCCGCCAGGAAGAGCGTTATCTGGCTCCTCCGGTCGATATTTACGAAACCCAAGAAGGACTTGTAGTTATTGCTGATCTGCCTGGTGTAAGTAAGGAAAATGCCGATATTAGGGTTGACAATAATGTCTTGACCATTCAGGGGAAGACCCAGCATTTAGCCCCAGGCAATCCGGTTTATACCGAATATACCCTGTTGAATTTTTTTCGCCAATTCCAGCTCAGCGAGATAGTGGATCAGGAAAAAATAAGTGCCGACCTAAAGAACGGTACCTTGGTCATTCATCTGCCAAAGGTGGAGAAGGCCAAACCGAAGCGGATCACGGTCAACGTAGCCTAAGGTGCTATTGTTCAAGGAGAATTTTATCATCAAAATTATATTCTTTATCGTCAAAACATATTCGAAAAAGGTCTTGCCACCCGACAAAGGTCTTTGCCACCCGACACGGCGGCCAGGTCTCTCCCGAAGGAGGGCCTGGCCATACGTTTATTTTATGGTAATAACTATTCGTCTTTTGGATAATAATTCTCCTGGCCCGCTACTATATAATTCTCTTTGCAATACAAGAGATTGCAATACAAAAGATTATAGTATATCATATTCTCTATGGAATTAATAAATGGTTCTCTCGCTAACAAAATGAGTAATTTGGGTGGACACAAGGTCTGTCCCTACAATTGATGGGTAATTGTGATACGCTAACGCACTTAGCGAAAGAATCAATTAGTGATACTCTCGCTAATAAAGTGCGCAAGCTGCGGCGGGCCCTAAGGGCCGCCCCTAAAATTTATAGCGTAATTGATCCGCTGCGCACTTTGTGTTACGCACTTTAGCGAAAGGACCAATGAAGTATGGCAAGGTGAAAATCCTTATTATTTTTTTAAGTGGTTAACAGGGAGCTAAAATATTATGGATATGAACCGCTTAACACAAAAATCGCAGGAAGCACTTCAGCAGGCCCAAACTAAAGCCTTGCGCTACGGTCATTCGGAAATTGACAGTGAGCACCTGCTCTTGGCTCTGCTGGAGCAGCCAGAGGGACTAGTCCCCCGCTTGTTGAACAAAATGGATGTGCCCATCGAGCCGCTCTGCACCGAGATCGAACGCAGCTTACAAAAGCGGCCAAGCGTAACTGGCCCTGGCCACCAGCCAGGCCAAATCTATATCACCCCGGCCTTGAGTCAGATTTTAGTCAAGGCTGAGGATGAAGCCAAGCGGCTGAAAGATGAATATGTTTCTGTAGAGCACATCATGTTAGCCATGATTGATGAGGGGATTAAAAGTGCGGCTGGCCGGGCGCTCAGGCAGTTCAATATAACGAGAGAGAGATTCTTGCAGGCCCTGACCTCGGTCAGGGGACACCAGCGAGTAGCCAGCGCCAACCCTGAGGCAACCTATGAGGCCCTGGAGCGCTACGGCCGTGATCTGGTGCGAGAGGCGCAAAGCGGAAAACTTGATCCGGTGATCGGGCGTGATTCCGAGATTCGCCGGGTTATACGCATTCTATCCCGGAAAACAAAAAACAATCCCGTTTTGATCGGCGAGCCAGGAGTAGGGAAAACCGCCATCGTCGAGGGACTGGCTCATCGGATCGTGCGCGGCGATGTACCAGAAGGATTAAAAAATAAGTCTATTTTTTCTCTCGATATGGGAGCCCTGTTGGCTGGAGCCAAATATCGTGGTGAATTTGAAGAGCGACTGAAAGCGGTTCTTCAGGAAATCAAGCAAAGTGAAGGACAAATCCTGCTATTTATCGATGAGCTGCACACCATTGTCGGAGCAGGCAAAGCCGAAGGGGCCATAGATGCTGGTAATATGCTAAAGCCCATGCTGGCCCGCGGAGAGCTGCACTGCATCGGCGCCACTACCCTGGATGAATACCGAAAGTATATCGAAAAGGATGCAGCCTTAGAGCGCCGTTTCCAGCCGGTTATGATTGATCAGCCAACAGTCGAAGACACAATCTCTATCCTCCGAGGGCTGCGGGAACGATTTGAAGTGCATCATGGAGTCAAAATTCAGGATAACGCCCTGGTAGCTGCGGCTGTACTCTCAAGCCGCTATATCACCGATCGATTCCTGCCCGATAAAGCCATTGACCTCGTGGATGAGGCTTGTGCCATGATCCGCACGGAAATGGACTCTATGCCTGCTGAGCTCGATGAGGTAACCCGAAGAATCATGCAGCTTGAGATCGAGGAGGCAGCTCTTAAAAAAGAGAAAGATACTGCCAGCCAGGAGCGACTCCAAACCCTGCGAAAAGAACTGGCTGAGCTGAAAGCCAAGGGGGATTCCATGAGAGCCCAGTGGGAGGCAGAAAAACAGGCTATCCGCAAAGTCCAGGCTCTACGGGAGGAGATAGAGCACCTGCGCCAGGAAATCAGCCGGGCTGAAAGGGCCTATGACCTCAACCTGGCAGCGGAATTAAAACATGGGAAACTCCCTGAGCTTGAGCGCAGGCTGAAAGCAGAAGAAAGCAGGCTAGCCCAGAAACAGGGGCAAGGGAAGCTCTTGCGGGAGGAGGTAACCGAGGAAGAAATAGCTGAAATCGTCTCCCGCTGGACAGGGATTCCCGTAACTCGGCTGGTTGAAAGTGAGAAGGAAAAGCTCTTAAACCTTGATCGGATTCTACACTCCAGGGTAATAGGCCAGGATGAAGCGGTGCAACTGGTATGCGATGCCATTATCCGGGCAAGGTCAGGGATCAAGGATCCCCGGCGGCCAATCGGCTCATTTATCTTTCTTGGCCCCACCGGGGTCGGGAAAACAGAACTAGCCAGGACCCTGGCCGAGGCCCTTTTTGACAGTGAAGAAAACATGATCCGTATTGATATGTCAGAGTATATGGAAAAGCACACCGTATCCCGGCTAATCGGTGCTCCACCAGGCTACGTCGGCTATGAAGAAGGAGGCCAGCTAACCGAGGCGGTACGGCGGAAACCATATTCTGTGGTTCTTTTCGATGAGATTGAAAAAGCCCACCAGGATGTGTTCAATATCCTGCTTCAAATACTCGATGATGGCCGGGTAACCGACTCCCAGGGTCACACTGTTGATTTCAAAAACACGGTGATCATAATGACCAGCAATATCGGCTCGGGATACCTTATCGAGGGAATCAGCCCTCAGGGAGAGATTCAGGAATCGGCTCGAGAGGCAGTGATGAGAGAACTGCGGCGACATTTTCGGCCTGAATTCTTAAACCGGCTGGATGAGATTATTCTCTTCAAGCCGCTGACCTTTGAAGAAATCAAAAAGATTGTTGATCTTTTGGCCGATGACCTGCGCAAACGACTCAAAAATAGACGATTGACTCTTGAGCTGACCGAGCCAGCCCGAGAGTTTATCGCCCGCAGAGGCTTTGATCCTGTCTACGGAGCTCGACCACTCAGACGATTCATGACCCGTGAGCTTGAAACTCGCCTCAGCCGTGCCTTAATCCGAGGAGAAATTCTCGATGGTGCCAAGATCAAGGTTACACTTGCTGATGGACAACTGGCGCTTGAGTATGAAAATCCGCAGGTTAGTGAAGGGCAAGCTGTTGGCTAACCGCAAAAACATATAGAAAAATCATGAACAATTTTGAACAAGATCAGCCAGGGACACAACTTTCCTCTCCAGATGATCAGGAGCAGCTTCCAGAGGGGGGAAATTTTCTCGGCATCGTCGGCCAGAGCGAATCGATCCGAAGGGTATTCCACAAGATTAATATCTACGGTCCTGCTGAAGCACCAGTGGTGATTACTGGAGAAACAGGCACAGGCAAGGAGCTTGTGGCCAGGGCTCTCCATGAGCGAAGTGCCCGACACAGTATGCCCTTTGTAGCCGTAAACTGCTCCGCCCTGTCTGAAGAGCTGTTTGAGTCAGAACTTTTCGGGCATGAGCGGGGCTCCTTTACCGGCGCGGTTAAAACCCACAAGGGCCGATTTGAGCGAGCTGATAAAGGCACTCTCTTCCTCGATGAAATCGGCGATATGCCACTCAAGACCCAGGCCAAGATACTGCGAGTGCTAGAGGATGGCAAATTTGAACGAGTCGGAGGAGAACAGGAATATCCAGTAGATGTGCGGATTATTGCGGCAACCAATGTCTCCCTAGAGCAGGCGGTAGCGATGCGCCGCTTTCGGGCCGATCTTTATCACCGACTGGCAGTGTTTCGGATCCATGTGCCTCCCCTTCGGGAAAGGCCGGGAGATATACCGCTGCTGGTAAATCATTTTCTAAAAATCTTAAATCATCGCTACGGCCGCAACGTCCTTCGCCTAACTCCAGAGGCTCTGAAGGTATTGGAGGACTACCACTGGCCTGGTAATGTACGAGAGCTGCGCAATGTGTTGGAGCGAATTTTTGTCGAAAGCCGTGGCATGGTCATCGGCCACAATTCCCTGAACGAATGGATACAGGAGAGAGATTACTTTGCTGCCGGAGAGTGGAATCTTTATTTTCCAGAAAACCGCAAAGCTACTAAACCGGCCATTATTGTCCCTCATTACCCATCATCTGAGGATCTTCGGCAACAGGTAGCTCTACTCCCCTTCAAGGCCGACTCTCCCCGCTTAGGGGATGAGCATTGGGGAACCCCTAATTCAAATCTCCTTACCCCTGTTTCTTTTTCCGAAAATAAGAGCCTGCCGCCATATGACCTGCTGCCAAGGAAAGAGAATATCATTCCGCTTGAGATCACCCCGGCTGCGGCTGATATAGCCACAAGCTCACCCAAACCAAAAGAGCTCACCAGAGAGGCCATAATTAATGCCTTTCGAAGGAGCGAAGGCAATATCACCCAGGCGGCTCGCCTGCTAGGAATTCATAAGGCCACCTTTTACCGACATATGAAAACTATGGGACTGAGCCGAGAGGAGTTAAATCTCCAGGTTCAGGGGAATCAAGGAGGGAAAGAAGCAGAAAATTCTTGACTTGGCTAATAATATCGCTCTTATATAATATCAGACACCATAAACCCTATATCAGAACAACCATAAACCCTCGGAAGGGGCTTAGCTCTTATTTAGTGTTATGTCTCTCAATGGTAGCTAATAAATAAAAGCTAATATTTTTGATAGGATAACTTACTTGAAAAAGGAAGTTACAACTTACTTGCCGAACTTACCAACTTACACTTGTTTGCCGAACTTACTACCAACTTACCACTTGCCGCCAGAAGGTTTTAGCCTAGCCTCTCCAATGTCTTTCACAATGTATAATAAATCCAACATTCCGCAAGACAAGATATAGAGCAGATATAGATAGAGCCCGCAAGAGGTAGCTTGCGGGCTCTTTTTTATATCTATTTTCCCTTTTATGCTCTTTAAGACAAAACTCTTAGAGCAAAGCTCCGTAAGTAGCGCCGTTCAGCAGAGACCAGGTTGAGTAGAAGGTCGGGCTGCCATAAGTGTAGTAGGGATAGCTAAAGCTTACATACGGTGATACCGCGCCCGGAGTAGTCAGATACGGGAAGGGGGTAACATACGGAGAATAAGGATACCCATATGATGGGATTGAAATAGGCGTAGCCAATGAAGCCAAAGAAGTAATATAAGCCGGATCATAGAACGGGCTAAACGGTGCATACCCTAAAAGGGTTGAAGCTCCGGAAATAGGGTTCGTGTATCCATAGCTGGGATAATAAAGCGGATTGGTATAATACCATGATACTGGCAGCCATTGGGCATGAGCACTGACACCTACTAACAGAACTGTAGCCGCTACACACGCCATTATCACTCTCAAAAGCCATCCTTTATTCATAATAAACCTTCCTTTCTTCCATTATAAGCTCATCAATCTCTTAAAGCTCTCTCTTTAACTCTATACTTAATAACTAATAAATTACTAAACTTTTTGATAACTAAAAAGCAAATATGAAACTAACCCTCCGAAAATGTCACCTCCTTTATAATTTTTTTGTAATGTATCATGACATCACCTCCCAAACTCTGCTTTTTATTAACTGAGGTTTGAATTTTTTGGATAAGTAGAATCCCTTACAATTATATTTTTCTAACAAAAAACACCCTTATCGACGGTAGAAGTTTGCAATATCCATGCCATGCTTTTTCTACGCCTCTCCACTCCGGACTATTGGAGAAGCATACGCTCCCCTATTAAGTTCATAGAATTAAGCCCTATCATCTTTGATAGGAATTTTACTTTTTCTAAGATAAATTCTTGAGTTGGAGTTAAGATAAGGCTAAATCCTCCTCTATATGAATTTTCTTTCATATCTCCTCACTAGGTTTTTGATTAATCAAATACAATCAAGCTGATAAAAAGCTAAGCAAGCGGTTACACAGATATGCAACCTGTTGCATATTAGAGTGAAAATTTTACACACCCTTATCCAAAAATCTCCACAGCTTATTGCGGTAACCATGACCAATGGGGAACTTTCATATCTATAATATAGGCTTGGGTAGAAGAAATCGGAAATCTATCTCCACTGGGCATTCCCCAAAACAACACCGAATTTAACCACTTTCCTGCTCTCCTTTTGGAATCATCCATTCTTTTGGGATCATCCATTCTTCTAAGATCATAGCTCCTGATATCAACTACCTCTCCTGCTAACTCTTTCAGCAGATGGTAAGAGTCATAATCAATTATACTGGCCGCAATATTACCGACCACATTCATACCTTTATGCAAATTGATGGCCAACCTGTCCTGGCTAGAGAATGGAGCCCCCCAATAGTTGATCCTCCTATCCGACTGCGAATACATGATATATCCTTCACCATTGGTAATCAAAAAGTCAACAAAACGATTTTCCCATTTTTCCTTTTCCGGATTATATCGAAGGAGATTGATAATTCCAGGATCGCTTCCAATAGACCACATATAACTTGTTGGAGCCCACTCATTCAATAGAATATTAGCCGTGTAGAGAGAATACCATAGCGGGATTTTAGTCGGATAGGCAAAGAGATTTAGTCCTTCTGAGATATCCAGCGTATTTTTCTGCGATTGTATTTTCGGATCTGCTTTCGGCAATGAGAAATCAACTCCACTCTTTCCCGACTGAGTCAAGGTCAGATCATATTCTTTGGAAAGATAACTGCTTGTGGGGTCCCAGGCTAAGATACGATAGCTACCCGCTGGTAAGCCGCTGATAGTATACTTGCCGCTCGAATCAGTAGCCGCATTGTAATACTCAGCCACAAAAGACCACTTATTCTCCCCAGCAGGCTGATAGAGATAAAGAATAGCACCAGCCAGAGGATCACCACTCTCATTACTTACCTTCCCCTCGATTTGCGTGCCCTGCTGGTCTAGGGAGATATCTTTATGCAAGCTAGATGCTGGAGAACTATATTTGACTATCACCGACTCCCCCTCACTCCAGCTAAAAGCATAGGTCGTACTACTAGAGGTATAAAATCTAGGAACATAAACTCTTCCAGGATCAAATGCCCTAATCTTATAACTCCCTTCGGCTAGTCCAGTAAAACTGTAGCGGCCATTCGGATCGGTCATTATTCTCTGTAAGAACTGGTAATTTTCACCAGAATAAAGATCGACCCATCCTTCTTTAATAATTTCTCTCCCCGGCCCCTTGGTTACCACCCCATTGATGATACCAAAATCTCGATTCAATTTAAAATCAAAGGATAAGCTCGAACTCAGCAGAGGAAGAGTAATCCTAGCCGCCTTATCAGTAGTAAAGGCATTATCATTCGGATTATAAAATTCTGCCGGATAGAGATGATTCATTTCATCAGATGCCTTTAAGATATAGGTTCCCTTGGCTAAGCCTCTCAGATAGTATATCCCTTCGCTATTGGTAAAAGTATAAATCCCGGTGTTCAGCACTTCTCCAGACATCTCTTCCACTTTATAAGCCTCTACTTTAATAGAGGACAAGGGTTTTGATTCTGAACTATCTGCCAAAACCTTTCCCCTCAAGGTTTCACCGACCTCATCCCAGACAAAATCTATCTGGGTGGGCTGAGCTGCTGTCGGGTCGATGGTTACCGTAGTTGCTTCTTTGTAAGAAGAGACGCCTCGAGGATCATTTTCCTTATAATATTTTTTTACCATTTCCGGAGGGATTCTCAAATCGGTAATACTCACCTTATACTCCCCTCGGGGAATACCCACGATTTTGTATTCTAGGGTATTAGGATCAATCTGTTCGGCAGTCGTATTCATTACTTTGCCTGTTTTGGCATCTTGCAGGGTAACATGGATATTAATATTTTGAATATTAATAAGATTGCTCTTAACCTCGGCGGGAATACCAGTTATCCGACCCTGAATTATTCCTCCCTTGCTTAAGGAAAAATCACAAGAGGAGATCAATTGATTAGGATCTGTGATCACCACAGAATCTGCGCTATTCAGATTATCACTGTTTCGGTAAAAAACGGCTACATAATTCTCTTTCGGAGGTCCGGCCCAAAGAACATAGCGGCCCATAGGCAGCCCACTGATTTCATATTTTCCGTCAGGCCCACTGATACCTATATTAGCCGCAGATGAGGCTATCGGCCAATTCATTAATTGGCTACCGCTTCCAACCTGAAAAGCTTGAACGGTAATGTTAGGTATTGGCTGATTGGAGGAAGCATCCCGAACATAGCCTGATATTCTTCCTCCAATTTCCAGTTCAAAATCAATGTGTGATTCGCTCAATTTCTGATCTGTAAACTGAATGGTAGTTGCCTGAGCAAAACTGGCCGCATTTTTATAGTACTGCCAAAGATATTTTCGACCATATTGATCAATCGCCTGAATCTTGTAGCCAATCGGCGCCAATCCGCTCAGTTTGTATCGACCATTGGGATCAGTCTGGGCCAGCGGTGGAATAATTTTTGTTTCGTCCCGAGCATCTACGGCCTGAATGATAATCCCGCCCAAGGGTTTGCCAGCCTTATCCTTAACCGATCCCTCAATTGTAACTGAACGACGGAACTGAAGATTATAAACCGAATCCTGAGTAATATTTTTTAAGACGATTCGATCAGCATCACTGACAAAATACTTATCTTTATAGACTGAAGGGGCATAGGTCCCCGTGAGATCGACTCCAACTAAGATGCACTCGCCCAGGGAGCCTCTAGGCAGCCCTCCAATTGAGTAGTTAGGATCAAGCCCCCCGATAAAGTAGTTGGGCGAATTCTTAAAATAAGAAAAATCGATCAGCCCACGGGTTTGAGAATAAGTAAGCCTGGCTAACAACTCATCATAAGATGCGCTGTTTGGATCATAAAAACACCATCCCACAGGGCTGCTGGTAGCTGCATCCAAAAGATAAACTCTGGCCGCATGCTTGATCGGGGCTCCATCTGGATCAAGCAGCGTTCCCTTGATAGAGCGGCCCTCATCGAGGGAAAAATTTTTCCCAGTAACATCAGAGTTTTTTATTTCAATGAGCTCAGCCTCAGCTAAAAGATCTGTGCCTGTGCTCCCTTTATACCATTTGCGGAGATAACCTTTTGGAGCCCCATCTGCTACCAGATAATATTTACCAGGCGAAAGACCATAAATTGTATAATTGGCTCCAGTTGTTCCGCCTGTGCCGCTACTTTTCCCATAGCGGGTTACAACCTGGCCTTTTTCGTCATAAACCTTAACCGTGACCCCTTCAATATAGGTATTGGATCCGCTCTTTTTTATGCTTCCTTCAATTTTATACCCCGGCTCAAGAGAGATCGTTTTGGTACCCGAAGTTGCGCTGCCAGTAGTATCAATGAAACTCTCATCATCAATAGCCTCCTGAGCAGTGCGGTGCCGGGAATAGAATTGGGTCTGATAATTTGCCTCTCTTGCCTGGTAAGAACTTTGACTACTGGTGCGGCCTACCAGGGGCTCAACCCTCATCAGGTATTTCTTCCCCTTGGGAAGCTTAATAGTTACCGGTTGTCCATTGGGAGGGTTTAGGCTACTTTTGGTATTGCATATCGTCATCCCGGCCAGGGCCCCAACCGTGCCGCTACTCTCGACATATTCATAGAGTTCAATCAATACCTGGATATCTTTATTTGACTCAGGCGAGCTGAAATTAATGGTCAAGGAATATTCATCCGCCGCCCAGGCCTGCTCTGTGGAGTTAACAGCCAGCCAGCATAATGCCAAAAGCACAGTCAATAGGGTACAAACTGCCACTGGGGCCCATTTTTTCTGCATCTCATTTCCTCCCCTAATGTAGAAAACCTCTGCCTTAAATTCTGATCAAGGTCGAATACCCAAACTTTATATTAGATGCCAAAATCCTTACGGTAATAAGAAAGCAATAATTATACCACTTAAGCTAATTCTGCGATCTAATCCTGATCGACTTGCAACCAAAAGGTATTTTACCCTGAACAGATCATCTCTTTCTTCTGACGGTTTAATTTCCAAACCTATTACGCCTTTATAATTACCTTGATTCAAAAAACTATTAGCTTTATAAAATCTTCAATATGAATTATTATTTCCCCTTCAATCAAAGCAGATCTATAAGCCGAATTCTGTTCCTCAAAATAAAATCTTCAAAAGCTAGCCTAGCGCTCTTATGAGCAAGAGCGGTTATGAATTATTATTTCCCCTTCAATCAAAGCAGATCTATAAGCCGAATTCTGTTCCTCAAATCTCAAGGAGTTTGAGGAGATGATCATTAATCTAAAGATGCCTGTCACCAGACACCTTATGCGACCTACCCGAAAGCGCTGAGAGGGCGGCTCAGATATGCTTTCCTATTTGGTCTTGCTCCAGGTGGGGTTTGCCATGCCTTCAAAGTCACCTCTGAAGCGGTGAGCTCTTACCTCCCCTTTTCACCCTTATCTTATCTTAACTCAAAAAGAGCTTAGATAAGACGGTATATTTTCTGTGGCACTTTCCTTGGGGTCCCCCCCACTTCGTGTTACGAAGCACCCTGCCCTCGGAGTTCGGACTTTCCTCTGGTTTCCCTAAAAACTTAAGCGGGACAACCAGCGATCATCCGATCTGCTTTGATTGAAGGAGCCACCCTAAACATATTTCTTTAAACTTTTTCCAGCTTATGATAAACAGTAAGGATGAATCCAATTATCTTCTCATCCTTACTTAGCCAACAGCTTCTGGTTCCCTCTCCTCATTATAGTAGACAATACGATGGCAATGCGGACAAGAATAAATTTGATCGTTCTGCTTGATCTCCTGAAAGAGCTGAGGCATAAGACTCATACAACATCCCTGACAGGAGCCATCCTTGACAGAAACTACAGCTAACCCGCCTCTGCTTTTCCTAAGCTTATCATATTGTTTTAACCACTCAGGGCTAATCTGCCTTCGCAATGTTTCTCGAGAAGACTCAAGGCTGCTCTTATGCTGACGAAGTGATACCAACCCCTGCTCTCTCTCTTCAATCCGCACCCTGCATAGCTTCTGGCTCCCTTCCATCTCGAGTTTCATTTCCCTGACCTTCTTAACCTCCGATTCGCTCTCATCAATCATCAGCAGGATTTCCTCTTCGAGTTGAGAAATTTCCTGCTTGATATTATCAATTTCGTGCAGCAGGGCCTGATATTCACGATTCGTCTTGATTGAAAGGAGCTGATCTTTTAATTTCGCCAAACCACTCTCTTTCGCCTCTAGCTCTCTTTCTTTCTTTCTCCTATTTTTCTCAAGATTTTCAAGGGCTTGCACCTTAGCCTCGTAGGCATGTTTATAGCCCTCAATTTCCCTTTCCAACTCTTTAATTTGCAAGGGAATTTCAGCCTCTTTCTTCTCCAGTTGTTGAATTTGCAAGTCAAGATCCTGCAAATTGATAAGTAGCTCTAACTGCTTGTCCAATATCTGTTTCCTCACATATATTAACAAAATAACATTATACCATAAAAATTTTTTGAAATCAAATTTCCTCTTTTTTCTTTCCTTGAGGAGTCAGTAAAATTTCTACTTCTCAAAAAAAAAGTGCACAACAATGTTGTGCACTTTTTCACCCCTCGAGACTTCTCTCATTATTTTCAGAACCTGCCAGTTTTTCAAATCAGGTTTTCTCATGGGCCCACCTGGGTTCGAACCAGGGACCTACCGGTTATGAGCCGGTGGCTCTACCAGCTGAGCTATGGGCCCCAAAATCCACACCCTACCCCCCGCAAAAGGGGCATAGAGTCTATCCCATAACTAGAAACCTTGATAAGATTATCCTTCGGCCAGAGCGAATGCCAGATTGCATTTTAAAATCAATCAGTTAACTTTCACAAAATGTGTGAGTTAACATTCTGGAATATAAGCTTTTCAGCTGTTCGCTCTGGATTAAGGATTATACGATGCAGTAAATTTACTGTCTATACTTGTTTTTTGCAACTAAATTGCATATCACACAAACTCTATATCAATATCGCATACATAATATCTCACAATAATATCACACATAATATCACATATAGAAACTTTTGAGGATCTTGCTTCTGCTCGGATGTCTCAACTTCCTAAGCGCCTTGGCTTCAATCTGCCTAATTCTTTCTCTGGTAACATCAAAATCCTGCCCTACCTCTTCTAGCGTATGCTCACACGGCTCACCAATACCAAAACGCTTTCTCAAAACCTTCTCTTCCCGATAATTCAGAGTTTCCAATATCCGGTTGGTTTGCTCGCTCAAATCAATACTGATAACCGCATCAAGAGGCGATTCGGCCTTTTTATCCTCGATAAAATCACCTAAGTGGCTATCTTCCTCCTCGCCAATAGGAGTCTCCAGGGATATCGGCTCCTGAGCTATTTTCAAAACCTTGCGAACCTTGTCAACCTCAAGATCCATTCTTTCAGCAATTTCCTCTGGGGTCGGCTCTCTGCCTACCTCCTGCACCAAGGAGCGAGAGGTCCTGATCAGTTTATTAATGGTTTCAATCATATGGACCGGAATCCGAATAGTTCTCGCCTGGTCAGCAATTGCCCTTGTAATCGACTGGCGTATCCACCATGTTGCATAGGTGCTAAACTTGTAGCCTCGCTTATACTCAAATTTATCTACTGCCTTCATCAGGCCAATATTCCCTTCCTGAATCAGATCTAAAAACTGCAATCCCCGATTGGTATACTTTTTAGCAATGCTGACTACCAGCCTCAAATTTGCCTCAACCAATTCTCTCTTCGCATCTTCCGCTTCTTTCTCTCCTACCTTGATCTCATCCATGATTTGACGCAGCTCTTCGACACTCACGCCAGCCTCGGCTTCCGCTCGCTTAATCTTACGGTAGATATTACTCAAACTCTTTTCATAATGAATAAGATTCTCTTCAGAAAGTAAAGATGAGGCACTTGCAGGCTGCTTGCCCCGTTTTGCGGCCTTGCGCAACTCAGCATAACTTATGCCGGCTTCCTGCTCTAAGGTGTGCATCTCTTTTAAGCAATTGTCAATCTGCTCTAAAAATATTCTGATTTTTTCAACTATTTTATTAATCTGTCGAGAATCCAAAGGGATCATTCTTATTAATTTGACCACCTGAGCTTGTTTTTTTTGAATGAGTTTCGTGATAGTCTTCCTCTGAGCACTATCTACATCCCTTTTGCCAACTTCCGCCTGAAGAGCATGAATTTCCGTCTCAAGTTTTTCGATCGCTTCGACCATCTTGATAAAATTACCTGTAGCTTCTACCTCGGCATCTTCAAGGGTTAGACCTTCACTCTCCCCTGATTGAATATCCTTGGAACCCGCACGGCCCTCCACCATCCGATTCTTTAAGTCTATAATCTCCCGATAAGCGATCGGAGTCTTGGTAATGGCTTTCAGCATCCTCTGCTTGCCTTGCTCTATTCTTTTGGCAATCCGCACCTCATCTTCACGAGTTAAAAGAGGGACAGTTCCCATCTCTCTCAGATATAACCTAACCGGATCATCTGTCCTGCCAACATAAGAACCCGAGACTTCATCATCTAATTCCGTAAAACCTAACTCATTGATCTTCTCTTCGGATTCAAGCTTTTCCTCAAATTTGTTCTTTTCGGCATCATCAATAATATTGATGTCCATCTCATTGAACATAATGAATATATCATCAATTTCCCCCGATGATACAACCTCATCGGGGAGAAAATCATTTACCTCTTCATAGGTTAGATAACCCTTTTCCTTGCCAATGGAAATCAGCTGCTTCATCTGATCCACCTTTACTTCGTTAGACATTTTCTCTCCTTTCTTCTAGCCCATTATATAATCATCTACATAAAAATGGCAAGAAAAATAGTTTACATTCTATATCAGAATAGCTTATAATGAGCATTTATCCTATAATTATCCTTTTCTTGATTTCAGAATATTCTTTCAACAACCTATTAATTTCTGAGTCATTTTCTGACCTTGACTTTATCTCATGGTGCAAGGATTGCAATTTTCTTGTCAATTCACGGCTCTTTATCTTAGCCACACAATCCTGAAACACCCTTTTGGTATCTTCATAGTTAACTTCCTCAAACAGAAAACCAGACACCACCCCTTTTAACTTTTCGTCCTTTAGAGCTAATATCAACTCCTCCGAAACCAGTCTTTTCCGATCTCGCCAAAGAGAATAGACCACCTGGGCAATTTCTCTCATTGATTCTGATTGAAAATCAGACTCATTGATAGATTCGGCCAAAACCTCATCCATCGAGACATGACCGCGACAGATCAGCCCCATGAGCATTCGCTCAGCTACCTGAGTGGCGTCAGCCGCAGCCAGCAATCTCCCACAATCTATCCCCTCGTTCAAGGATGGAGAGGATGAGCCCGCTCTCGTCGCCTGTCTCCAACCGCCTCGCCGCCCTTCCTGGATCTTGCGCTGTAATTCATCTGCGAACATCTCTTCATTTATATTCAAATGCTTGGCAGCAAGTTTTACATATTCCATTCGAACCAAAGGGTCTGAAACTTTGGATAAGATTAATAAAATCTCTTTTGTTGCCTTAACTTTTCCCTCAACGGTCGAGATGCCGCTGCGTTGAATAGATTGATGAATGAGAAATTCAATGGCCGGTCTGCTCTGAGCAATCCTTTTGCTGAGCTCCTGCGGGCCATACTGCCGAACAAAGCTATCAGGATCATGACCAGAGGGGAGCATAGCTACCTGAACATCAATATCTTGCTGCTGAAAAATATCAAGTCCGCGCAAGGTAGCTGAAATTCCAGCCTGATCAGCATCATACAGGAAAATAACTTTATTTGTATATCGTTTCAGCAGCTTCACCTGGCCATGAGTCAACGCTGTCCCCAGGGTAGCTACAGTATTCTTGAATCCCCCCTGATACAGAGAGAGAAAATCCAGGTATCCCTCAACAACAATCGCCAACCCAGTTGCCCGAATGAACTGCTTAGCCTGGAAAAGTCCGTACAAGCTGCTACTTTTGCTATAAACCCCAGTCTCGGATGAATTCAGATACTTGGGACCGAATGCTTTCTCATCAATCTTTCGACCTCCTAAAGCTATAATTTTGCCATCATGGCTATAAATAGGGAAAGTAACCCGACCCCGAAACCGATCATATCCCTCTCCCTCCCCTCCTCCCTGATGAGGGGTAGAGATCAGCCCCGCCTCCTTGGCCCAAGTTGGCGAAATATCCCTTTTCTGTAAAAAGGAAAGCAGATCCTTTCCCGAATCTTTACTATAGCCTAGACAAAATTCCTTCCTCGTCTGCAAAGCTATCTGCCGAAAATCCAGATACTTGCGAGCAGCTCTTCCTGCCGAGCTGCTCATAAGCAGCTCATGGTAATATTGAGCCGCCAATTCATTAATCTGAATAAGGAGTTCCTTTTCTCTCCTCTTCGAATCCTCAAAAGGCTCCCCCTTCTTTTCAGCAATCGTTATACCCTGACGCTGAGCAAGAAATTCAACCGCCTCAACAAATGAACAGTTTTCATATTTCATCAAAAATGACAGGATATCTCCTCCAGCCCCACAGCCAAAACAATAAAAAAGCTGCTTTGCTGGACTAACCGTAAAAGAAGGCGTTTTTTCCTTATGGAAGGGACATAGGCCGACAAATTCTTTCCCCGCCTTGTTAAGCTGAACAAATTCTGATATAACCTCGATAATATCAATACCCTGTACTATCTGATATACCTTTTCTTGAGACAAATGCTTCAAGCAAACCCTCTTCGCTAAAAACTCACCAGGTTTATAACCAAGTTATAACCGAAAAATAACCGAAAAAAACACCTTCAGGGCTTCTAGGAGACCGTTTTTTTGTCCGCTAGTTTGGAATCTCTCAACATGCACTTTTCTCACTCATCGGCAATGACAGCCTCTATAAAACCACATTCAAATAAAACCCTGGGGAGATAGATATAGAAATAACCTACTAGGCAGGTGAGAATCTTCTCCTCATGAGCAAGACTTTATCTCTTGTTTTTTCAAGATATTCCAGTCCACAAAGCTTTATGAGAGCCCACGGCAGGTTGTCAGGAGTGCAGCTTGAGATTTTCTTTCCGTTAAGCTTTTAGTTGCCCTTATCCTAGATTCTCTTTTCGATGAATCAAAAGAATTCGAATAGTTAAAACCTCAATAGATAATAGCCATAAAATCCCTTAAAATAATACCCTCATGATCTAGTCTAATAGAGTTATCTCACCGGCATAAGTTCTGCCCTGCGGCATTTTAAAAAAAAGATTCGGGATGATGATACATCCCGAATCACACTTGTTCAACTTTCCGCCCAATGAGAATCATATTTTCTTCTTTTGCGCTTTTTTCCGAGCAGCAATAGCCTTTCTCTTTCTTCTGGCACTCGGCTTCTCGTAATGTTCTCTCCGCCGAAACTCAGTTAAGACTCCAGACTTTTCGCACTGCTTCTTGAACCTGCGCAAAGCACTTTCAAAGGATTCGTCTTCCCTTATCTTTACAACTGGCAATCATTTTCCCTCCCTCCGAAACAGTATATTTATATTTCTTTTATATATTTCATTCAATTCAATATATATGCGTCTAAAATAGATAGTATACTCACCCCTATAAGAATTGTCAAGTATTATTTTTTGAACTATCCCCTATCCAGCCACTTGCCTATATATAAATATAACGCTACCAGTTGGTTGAAAGCAAATAATTATTTATATCTTATCTTGAAAATCACGGTAGATGTTCTCGATAGCTTCAGACATAATGCCCCGCTCTCGGTATAAAACCAGAGGCGGAAGAATCCGCAATCCTGGCTGGCAATTTTTATACGCCTCGATCAAAAAATGCCGAGATTGGGCCCAAGCATAGGGATAAAGCATCTGCAAGGTTTTCGGCTCAAGATGATGTTTCTTGAGAAGAAGTATCAGCTCGGCCAGCCTAAAAGAGGGAAGCACGAAATAGGCTCTACCCCCGTTTTTCAATAAAATGCCAGCCACAGAAATGAAAGACTCAAGAGAGCTGAAAACCTCGTGTCTTGCTCTGGCCCTAGAGGGATTTGGGTTGATACGGCCAGAATTTACCGACTGATAAGGAGGATTTGAGATAACCACCTGCAGTGAACCAGGCCGAAGAAGCCGAGGGAGATTTTGCAGATCCTCATGCACAACCATCATCCTTGGCCATACTCCGTTAATAATACTGTTTCGCAAGGCCTGATCTGCCAGATGAGCCTGAATCTCAACTGCAAGAAATATCGCCTCAGGGTAGATCTTACTCAGCAGCAGGCTGATGATGCCATTTCCTGAGCCCAGGTCTAAAACCTGATCGCGCCTTTTTATCCTAGCAAAATAGGCCAACAAAACAGAATCCACCGAGAACCGATAACCGTACCGATCTTGAATAACCAATAGCTCGCGGCCCAATAACGAGTCTACAGTTTCATCCTTCATCACCGGCAAATCAGAGCATAGGCTCAAGGAGGATAGGCTCATTGACATTACCTCATCTCATGGAAAGTCCCTGCCATCTAGTGGCTAAACCAAAAATTATTGTACCACGCCTGATTCGCCATGAAAACCCTCTCCTGAGCTTGACAAAAAAGTGATCTGTTGATTAATATCTTAAAGTAGGAAAATAATATCTTGGCAAGTGAAATTTTGAATTTCGCCAAGGGGAGGATAGAAGGATATAGGAGGATCTTTTGGTAGTTGCAATTATTGACGGGCATGGCGGTGGCATCGGAAGCTATATCATCAAGAGGCTGCGAGAGGAAGATGAGCTGAGCGACCTTGAAATCATTGCCCTGGGAACCAATTCTTTGGCCACTTCAGCTATGATGAAAGCCCGTGCCAATCGGGGAGCCTCTGGAGAAAATGCCATCATATATGTTGTGCCGCAGGTTGATATCATTATCGGCTCAGTTCATATTATCATGGCCAATTCTATGCTGGGAGAGCTAACCCCCAAAATGGCCGAAGCCATTGCTAGCAGCAATGCCTTAAAGCTCCTGCTGCCTGTGCCGCAAGAGAGCGTATCCATAATCGGCTATCAATATGAACCTCTACCGCACCTTACTGATAAGTTGATTCAAAAAATTAAAGAACTCATAGCCATCCAAGGCAATAATAAGGAGATAAGAGAAAGCCGTGTGTGAAGCAAATGCCTATATTGATCATGAAGGAAAAGAAGAACTTTTTATGGAATCGGTGGATATCATTAAGCCTGAGGCTGAAAATAGATTGCTGATCATGAATATTTTCGGTGATCAGAAAATTTTACATGGTAAAATCAAAAAAATATCCCTACTTAACCATAAGATTCTCCTGGAAAAAATAAAATAGCCGAAAAATCAAAAATAGCTATAATATCAAAAATAGCTATTAGAAAATCAAGACGGGAGGCGAAAAAAAGAAAACAACCCTAAATTTTAAGGCTGCCTAGGAGTCTAGACTCCTAGGCGAGGAGCCCCAGGGTTAGTAAAAACTCTCCAAGAGCAGGAAAAAATCTAACACTTCACTATGTCCACTAAGATAATAACCAGCGGCGGTGGTATTCCTTCGTCCAACCACTATTCCTATCCCTTTCCCCTTGATATTTCGAAAAGCCTCTTCATCTGAATAATCAGCGCCCAAATAGATAGTCAGCGGAAGGCTCTTGCGAGAGGAAAACAGGTTCTCAAACATCTTAACCACTCTTCCCTTGTCCCAATTAACAATCGGGATAATCTCCATGCTATCTTTCCACTCCACGATTCGGAACTTCCCCGCATTCACGTATGGCTGAATCACTGCACCAGCTATGTCTCGAGCCGCTTCCTTCTGACTGTTATCGACAACTTGCTGATAACTAAGGCTGAGTGAAAACCCTTGCTCTTCAATCGCAATTCCGCTCACTCCCCGCAGCCGCTCCTCAAGAGCGCTCTTCATGGTCTGAAGCTCTAAGCTGCCCTGAGTACATACCGGATGGACAAATTCCATCTCCGGCCCCCGAATCTCTAGCCCATAGCGGCTCGCATAGTACAGACCATTGATCCGAACCAGATTTTGAAGACTGCTCAACCCAAGACCACTTATGATACCCACAGTTACCCCAGGCTTTGACCGGAGAGAAAGCAGAAGCTCACGCAGATCATAATCTAGGCTAGACAAAACGGATGGAGTAGGAGCCAAAACCCCTTCATAATTTATCAGAAGAAGCAGCGGCCTGGTCCGCAATTCTCTTTTAATTCTGGGCCATTCCGCAATCGGATCTTTTATACCGTACACTACACCCTCTAACTTCCCTGCCGCACAATTTACTTCTTGGCATGTCATAGATATCGTCGTCTGTTGTCAATTTGTTTTCAGTATTTATACATCATTTTATATTCTACACTTTTGCAGAAATTTCTTAACGCCTTGAAATTCTTGAAAGTTACCTCTAATAGCAAATCCAGTAAAATCAAGGTCTTGGAGAAAAAGTGCAAAAGCATAGTTATATTATATGTCTGCTGTTTGTTTAATCCTCTCCACTCTCTACCCTTGTCAAAAGAGAGAGGGCCGATCCCTATGATGATTGATTACTAATTTCGACCAGCTTATTGACCGGTAGCAGCAAGCGATAAGGCCTTAAAAATGATAAGGCCTTAAAATCGGCTAATTGATTACTCTCATTGCTGACCAGACTCTCATTGCTGACCAACAGCAATGATAAACCCCTGAAATCCGGCCTTTTCACTTAATTCACGAAGCTGCCTCTCAGCCTCTTTCCGTTCAGAGAACCAGCCGATCCTGACCCGATACCAGGGTTGAGAGGCACTACCTTCGGCCTCCTCTTTGCTCAAGTAAGCTGAATACCCCCTAGCCTTTAACCATCGAATCACCCGCTCAGCCTCATCCTCCATCCTGAGGGCTGCAACCTGAACCATATACCTTTTACAGCCGCAAGAGGGTAAGGCGGCCTTCAAGCTCCCTGAGGATATCCTGCCAGCTCGGCCTACTCCGCTCCCTTTTCGATCCGGCAGCGTGTGGAAAAAGGTAAACTGATCCTGACTCTTTTCAAGCTTGATTTGAAATTCTAGCTCCTTGACACTATCCTGAATGCTCAATTTTTCTCTAAGCAAAATTACTGCCGCAAGCGCGGCCAGGGAAATAAACAGCAGACCCACGAGCCCCAAAATATGCCCTGTAGCCAAAAAAGCCTGGCTTTCAGAGCAAGCTTGTCCCCCGCTCCTGACAAAAATCTTCTGCTTCTCCATAACTTCTTTACCTCTCGAACTTCTTTACCTCTCTAATCGCTCTCATAAATTACTACATCGCCGCCATACTACATCGCCGCCGGCGTGGATATCCCCAAAAGCGTCAGACCATCAGCAATGATGGTCTGAGTGGCCGAGGCAAGAGCAAGGCGGGCAGATGAAAGATCACCATCTTCGGAAATTATCCGATAAAGGTTATAGTATTTATGAAATAGCGTGGCCAGCTCGATTAAATAGAAGGTAAGCCGATGAGGCTCAAGAGATTCGGCAATCTCGATCAGAACCTGCGGATAGAGGGAGAGCTTCTGAATCAATTGAATCTCTTCCTGATTGCGAAGCAGGGACAGGTCTGGATCGGGCAGGTGAAGCTGCCTTTTTTCAACCTCTCGAAAAATACTGCACAGACGAGCATGCGCATATTGGGTATAGTAGACCGGATTCTCACTCGATTGCTTTTTAGCCAGCTCAAGATCAAAATCAAGATGCGTATCAAACCTGCGCAACAGAAAGAAAAACCTGGCGGCATCCACACCGACCTCCTCGATGACCTCCGAGAGCGTGGTAAAGGTGGCTTTTCTGGTAGACATATTGACCGGAGTCTCACCCCGCATCAGTCTGACCAACTGGACCAGGAGAATCGATACCCTCTCCTCAGACACCGAAAATGCCCTAGCCACCGCCCGTATCCGGTTAACATAGCCGTGATGGTCTGCACCCCAGATATCAATCAGCCGAGCATATCTTCTCTGGAACTTATTCCGATGATAGGCAATGTCAGAGGCATAGTAGGTTGGCTCTCCGTTTGAGCGAACGACTACCCGATCCTTTTCATCCCCTACCTCAGAGGTCTTCATCCACAGAGCACCATCTTGCTCGTAAATCCACCCCTTTTTCTGAAGATAGCGAATGGCTTTTTCCACTGCTCGGCTCTCATAGAGGCTTTTCTCACTAAACCATTGATCGAATTGAATCCGAAAAAGAGTCAAATCAGCCTTAATCTGGTGCAAAATTACATCGGCTGCAATTTTCGTAAGAAGAGAAATCGCCTCCTTCTCTGGCATCGACAGAATGCTGTCTCCCCTCTCCTTAATAAGGTCACGGGCAATATCCCGAATATATTCCCCCTGATAGCCATCCTCAGGGAAAGGCACATCCCTGCCCAGCTCCTGGCAGTAGCGTAAAAAGACCGATTTGCCCAAAATTTCCATCTGCCTTCCAGCATCATTGATGTAATACTCTCTGGTTACTCGATAGCCGACTTTTTCAAGAATTCGGGCTAGGCTGTCTCCGACTACCGCACATCGGCCATGCCCGACATGGAGAGGCCCGGTCGGATTGGCGCTAACGAATTCAATATTCACCTTCCTCCCTCTGCCTACTGCCGGTGAACAAAACTCTTTCGGTTGAGCCAAAATCTGCCGCAAAACCTTATGCCAAAACCGTGGTTTGAGGAACAGATTTATAAACCCGCTCCCAGCAATCTCGACTCTGTCTACGTCATTTGGCCAAGCTGGAACATTCTCAATAATGATCTCGGCTAGCTTCCTGGGAGGCATTTTGGCTATCGGAGCAAGCACAAAGGCAATATTCGTGGTTAGATCGCCGAATTTTTTCTCTTTCGGAATTTCAAAGTAAACCTTAAGGGAGGAAGAATAAGTCTCCGATGTGGTCAACCCCTTTTCAACTGAAGACTTAACACCTGCTAAGATAGATTTAGATAAGATTTTTTTCATTGTTGATAAGGTGCGCAAAAAGGGCACTCCTTAAACTGCTGGAAGTGCCCTTTATTGATTATGGAATGTTCACAAACTGACAGGTTATCGCCTTAAGCCACACAACACGAAAAAAGCGTATAAGCGGAAAAAGCATATAGTAGCTGGCCAGATAACTTCACGGCTCTCAGGAGGATAAAGGCTCTTCTTTTTTCTCCTCTCCCTGAGCAGGAGAGGGAATTGAAGCCTCGCCTTCTGACTTGCTGCCCTCGTCCTTACGCTGGCCTGCCTGCCGCTTCCGATACTCTTCTAGTGAAGCACTCTGAGCCGACTCCTCATACCCCTTGATGCTAAGGCCGATCTTTCTGGCTTCGACATCGGTCCGAATAACCTTAACCATAATCTCATCGCCCACTGACAGAACCTGCTTAGGATTGGTAATCGATTCATCTCCCATCTCACTTACGTGGATAAAACCATCAACCCCACCCTCAAGCTCTGCCACCGCACCGGTATCGGTTAGCCGGATAATCTTGCAGGGGACAATGCTGCCCACCGGATACTTTTCCTCAACCTTTGACCAAGGATCGGGCTGCAATTGCTTGATACCTAGAGAAAGCCTCTCATTCTGAGTATCTATACTCAAAATCACAGCCTCGATCTTTTCTCCTTTTTTCAAAACCTCCGAAGGATGCTTGATCCGCTGAGTCCATGAGATATCGGAAATGTGAACCAAACCGTCGACCCCTTCCTCAAGCTCGACAAAAGCTCCAAAATCAGTAATATTACGTACCCGGCCTGTAATCTTCGATCCGACCTGGTACTTGCTTTCGATAATCAGCCAGGGATTAGGTTCGGTTTGCTTCATGCCCAGTGAGATCCGCTTGTTCTCTTTATCAACATCCAAAACTATTACTTCAACAATTTCCCCGATGGCCACTACCCGGGAAGGATGGCGAATCTTCCTGGTCCAGGACATTTCAGAGACATGAATCAGCCCCTCGACCCCTTCCTCAAGCTCGACAAAAGCCCCATAATCAGTCAGACTGACTACTTTGCCGCGTACCCGGCTGCCGACCACGTACTTTTCATCCACTCGCTCCCAGGGATCAGGGGTTTTTTGCTTAAGGCCAAGAGAAATTCGCTCATTGGCTTGATCAAATTTCAAAACCATTACTTCGACTTCGTCACCGACCACAAATAATTCTGAAGGATGGCGCACCCTCCCCCAGGACATATCGGTTACGTGCAGTAGGCCATCGATTCCACCCAGATCGATAAAGGCTCCATATTCGGTGATATTCTTGACAATTCCCTTGACCAACTTACCTTCTTCGATAGTTTCCAGGGCAACTTTTCTCTTTTTGTCCCTCTCCTCTTCAAGAAGCGCTCTGCGGGACAAGACAATATTGCCACGCTTTTTATTTAATTTAATGATCTTCATCTTCAGGACCTTACCGATCAAACTGTCAAGGTCCCTGATTGGCTTGATGTCGATCTGTGAGCCGGGCAAAAATCCAAGGATGCCGATATCGACCGTTAATCCGCCCTTGATCCTCTTGACGACTCTTCCTTCGATTGTCTCTCCATTTTCATAGATCTTCATCAGGTCATCCCAGATTTTGATCTTATCAGCTTTCTCCTTGGATAAGACAATCAAATCATCACTGTCTTCCATAGTTTCTAGGAAGACATCCACCACATCACCAACCTTAACGTTCAGCTCTCCGCTCGGGGTCCGAAATTCTCTCAGAGGAATGGTTCCTTCAGACTTATACCCGATATCCACCAGAACCTCATCATCCATGATCCGGAGTATCGTCCCCTTGACCACCTCACCCTCTTCAATATGCCGCAGACTCTCAGTATACAGCCGCTCAAGTTCTTCTTCCCCTAACGATTCTTCATCCTCCGCAAATTCCTCATCCTCCGACTCGTTCTGAGGAGACAAGATGTGCGCCTCTTCCTTTGAGCCCGCCTGCGTTTGCTGTGAATTGTGGCTGTTTTTCTTTTCCAAAATCATATCCTCCTCAGACAGAAGGACATCTTTTGGATCGCTGTTCATGGTCATTATCCATTAAACCCCCTAAAATATATAATGAATCAGAGTATAACACTCTGATTGTACGCTTTTTAAAAGCGTACATTTAAGTATATCACACCTTCGCTCCACTCACAAGGAAATAATCTCACCCAAAAGGGCCATCGCACGAAAATCTACCAGTATCCAAAGATATCAAATACTTATGCGGATTAATCATTAATTTAATTTTGCAGGCTAGCTCTATAACATCTTGAGATTATTAGCTAACCAATTTAAGTGGCCAACCATAATGAGTTATAATATTCTGGCCAGGATAATTATTTCACTTGTCTATCGCTACCTCATTATGTCAAGTTATAAACCTTTATGGTCGGGCACTTATCAGTGCAATTTTCTCTTGCAATCGCCCTGTCTCAGGGGCAATCAGATACAAATAGGGTAATCAGATACCAATTTCCCTAACCATGATCTCTACTACTTCCTCAATCCCTCGGTGAGTCGAATCAATGACAATGGCATCTTCGGATTTAACCAGCGGGGCAAGCTGCCGGCTCTGATCATTCCTATCCCGGGCCGCTAAATCAGCCATAACTTCCTGAAAGCTTACCTCCATACCCTTCTGTCTCAGCTCCTCAAAGCGGCGACGAGCACGCTCCTCTAAGCTAGCGTCAAGAAAAAATTTTTTGTCCGCCTCAGGGAAGACAAAACTCCCAATATCCCGACCATCCATAACCACAGCTCCCTGCCGGCCAATTTGCCGCTGAATATCGACCATAGCCAGTCTTACCCCAGGGAGGGCCGAAATCTTGGAAGCCATCATCCCAACCTGCTGAGTCCTGATCATAGAGGTAACATCCTCGCTGTTCCACAAGATTCGCAAATGCATCCCCCCCTCCTCCTTCCCCTGCTTACCTTCGCCAAAAACATTTTGCAGGGAAATAGTATTTCGGTGAAGGAGATCGGTCAATGATGCCTCGTCATCCTCGGCGATGCCAGCCTGCATTGCCTTCAAAGCCAGCGCCCGGTACATGGCCCCAGTGTCGATGTAGGTATAATGGTATCTTCTGGCCAATATCTTCCCCACCGTGCTTTTGCCAGCAGCCGAAGGGCCATCAATAGCAATGATCAATCCTTTTTTGGCCATCTGTCCTACTTGCTTATCCTGACTTTTTCTGGATATTTCTATATACTGGATAAATATTTTATAGACATTTTATAGAAAGTTTTTTATTTTATCAAGCTTAGTAGTAAAATGTCAACCAGTTTTCCAGCCCTAAGATCCGAGAGGGGAGTGAATCTGCTCGATTCACCCCCCTTTTTCTGGAGTAGAGCAGCAAGTGGGATAAAAACTTTCTTCGCTCTTATATATCAGACACCATAAACCCTATATCAGAACAACCATAAACCCTCAAAGGGGCTTAGCTCTTATTAGGGTTATGTCTCTCAATGGTAGCTAATAAATAAGAGCGACTTTCTTTGATACCTCGTAAGAATTACCACCTACTGTGCCGAATCAGGCAATTTATGAAACATCCCCCATTATCCTCCTTATCATCATCGGTATTGGTTACCGAGACGCTGGCAGCTTTGCCATTATAGTTTCCGTCTGTACTTGAGGCTACTAAATTAATCGAGTAAGTTTTATCACCATCATCCCGATCATCATCAACTCCGGTTACGGTTACGGTTTGGGCAGTATCCCAGTTGGTAGAACTAAAGGTAAGGCTAGCAGGCGATACCGTGCCCTCGGCAGTATTCGAGCTGCGCAGGGCTATGGTCACATCGGCCGTAGGCTCGGTAGTCAGCACCACAGTGAAGGTAGCCGTGCCGCCTTTTTCAGTGGTGGTGAGGCCACTGATTGCACTCACCAAGATGCCAGGGTCATTGTCCCTGTTGATTACCGTAACATCATCGGGATTAAGGCCACTGTAAGCTGGATCATCGGATACTGCCTTCGCGGTAATGATCGTGTAAGTTTTAGGACCATCAACCACATCATCATCAACTCCGGTTACGGTTACGGTTTGGGGAGTATTCCAGTCGGCAGGAGTAAAGGTAAGGCTAGAAGGCGATATCATGCCCTCGGCAGTATTCGAGCTGCTCAGGTCTATGGTCACATCAGCCGTAGGCTGGCTGGTTAAGACCACGGTAAACTGGGCCGTGCCCCCATCCTCTGATGTTTGGGGTCCGCTGGTAGGATTGACCTTTATGCCGGCAGTATCATTGTCGGTATTGGTTACTGAGACGCTGGCAGTTACACTATCGTAGCCTCCACCTGAGGCGGTTAAGTTAATCTTGTAATTTACATTGCCATCAGCCACATCATCATCAACTCCGGTTACGGTTACGGTCTGGGCAGTATTCCAGTTGGCAGGAGTAAAGATAAGGCTAGAAGGCGATACCATGCCCTCGGCAGTATTCGAGCTGCTCAGGGCTATGGTCACATCGGCCGTCGGCTTGGCATTCAGCACTACGGTGAAGCTAGCCGTATGCCCGTCACCTTCTGCCTCGGTTGTAGTTACACTCGCTGGATTGACCGTTATGCCGGCAGTATCATCATCGGTATTGGTTACCGAGACGCTGGCAGTTACACTATCGTAGCCTTCACCTGAGGCGGTTAAGGTAATCTTGTAATTTACATTGCCATCAGCCACATTATCATTAACTCCGGTTACGGTTACGGTTTGGGCAGTATTCCAGTCGGTATCAGTAAAGGTAAGGGAAGTTTTGTCTATTGTTCCCTCGCTATCATCTACACCGCTCAAGGTTATGGTCACATTGGCCGTCGGCTGGCTGGTTAGCTTAACATCGAAGGTAGCCGTATGCCCGTCACCTTCTGCCTCGGTTGTAGTTACACTCGCTGGATTGACCGTTATGCCGGCAGTATCATCATCGGTATTGGTTACCGAGACGCTGGCAGCTTTTCCATTATAGTTTTCGTCTGTACTTGAGGCTACTAAATTAATCGAGTAAGTTTTAGGACCATCAGCCACATTATCATTAACTCCGGTTACGGTTACGGTTTGGGCAGTATTCCAGTCGGTATCAGTAAAGGTAAGGGAAGTTTTGTCTATTGTTCCCTCGCTATCATCTACACCGCTCA